>Ga0114923_10000144_pt1 | contig 55389 bp, 82 predicted proteins | sample SumtaG_FD_89578 | JGI IMG/M metagenome (GOLD analysis project Ga0114923, IMG submission 89578) | Deep subsurface microbial communities from Indian Ocean to uncover new lineages of life (NeLLi) - Sumatra_00157 metaG | ecosystem: Environmental > Aquatic > Marine > Oceanic > Sediment | place: near... | reverse complement strand
ATTGACGTACACTTCTCACCTGCTGGTAGAGAGATAGGAACGATACACTGTAAGTTTAATCAGAGCACAGCTATGACCGGGAGGTTTAGTTCGTCTGAGGTTAACCTACAAAACCAGCCTAGAAACCTTGGACCTCGAGAATGCTTTATTACTAGGAATGGACGAACGCATTATCATTTCGACTATGATCAGATAGAGATGAAGATGTTTGTTCACTTCGCTAAAGATAATAAGATGGCGGAGGCGATCAAAGATGATATTCATAAACATGTAGGTGCAGAGATATATAACATTCCTCTCGAAGAGGTAACCTCAGAAAGAAGGAAGCGGGCTAAGGGAGTTAACTTCGGAATCATCTATGGCTCAGGTCCTGCTACTATGGCCGAGACCTTGACCAAGAAAGGATTACTTACTACTGTAGCCGAATCGACTAAGCTAGTTCTGGGTTACCATAGGAAGTTCCCATCTGTACAACGGACTGTTCGGGAATTGAAGCAGGATCTGAAACAGAAAGGCTACGTCACTAATCCATTCGGCCGTAGGTATCGGATCAAACTGAAATTTGCATATAAAGCTTTGAACTATATGTGTCAAGGTACCTCGGCAGATCAGATGAAAAAAGCTATGGTCGATATCTGGTATTGGTTGAGAGAGAATAACCTGAAGAGCAAGATGATCCTGACTGTACACGATGAAATAGTACTAGAGGTTCCACCAGTCGAAGAGAGACTTGTACTGCCTAAGGTTAAAGCAATCATGGAAGATCTGGAAACTTACTTTGTTCCTATGACTGTATCGGTAGAGAAGGTTAATAAGAACTGGAGTAAAAAAGATAAAATTAAAATTGCAGCCTGACAAACTTAATAGCTTATAGTATATTAATATCTTGAGGCGATTCAGTCTATAGTTAGTTTTAATGTTTGATGAAGGGAGTTGATCATGAAATATCGGAAACAGTAATTCAAGGATGGAAGAGGGACCCTACCACTATGCAATTTGCCTTGCTCCGGTGGTGGGGTTTTTCTATGTCCCCATCGGAACCGCACGCAGCAGGCATACCCAGGACAGGCCGGACTGAGGTATTTTTGGACTATTTTTCTGGGTAAGTCCTTTAATTACAATGACTTAACATAAATTTTGCTCCAAAAATGGTATTTTCATGGCCTCAGGACCCCATATCCTATATAATAGGAGTGGCCAAAATAGGCCACCGAATTTTAACCTTATTTAAAGGAGCAAGGCAATGGCAAAGGTAAAACATTTAACCGACAAACATATCGAAAGATTAATCGGTAAACATGAGGACCTGAAATATAAGCTCGAAGGTGAGCAGGGAGATATTCAGGACTGCATCGAAGAACGCGAAGCAGCTGGCAAAAATATCGACGCCTTAAACAAAAGGTTCGAAGCAGTCTGTCATCGGATCGAGGAGGTGGAGGACGAGATCAACGATTTAAACGAGGAGTCTGACCGCAGGGCTAACCTGACTGAGTTCAACATCCGTTGGAAAAATTTAGATACCAACGAGGTACATACCATTAAAGGAATATACGCAGAGAATATTACTGCGGCTGAGGAGCAGGCCAAGACCATGCTGGAAAACGACGGCATGGGCGACGTCTACGAAATACTATAATTAAGGTAACCTGTTTAAAGGAGCAAGGCAATGAATCAGGTAAAACATTTATTACAGAAGTTGGAGAAGGCAAAAACTCCAAAGGAAAAACGGAGCATTAGAATTCGACTTCGAAAAATCGGACACGTAGGAGGGACTCGGGGTAAGGTCGCCGAGACTAAACCTGCCAAGGTACTGACCGAAAAACAAAAGGAAAGGATTAGCAAACATAATGACGAGGTAACTCGCCGAATTAAATCCGGAGAACTTCGGGTTGACTTTTCACAGAAGTCAGGAAGGAGCAAGGCAAATGCTAAGTAAAACTAAAAAGGTCAGTAAGAAGAAGCCGGTCCCAAAACCAACACTTCTTATTCACACTGAAGACAACGTCCTATTCATCGACGAGATTAAGGTTCCTGACAACTGGAGTCCTAAGCCTAATAGCTTAGGTAAGATGTTTGATGACGCTGACGTAGTAGCCAAAACTGAGGGATCCTTATTCGTCAGGATTAATGTTAAAGGTATTCGGAACAAAGCTATCGCCCTACAGCACAAGTTTAAGGTCGTAGGAAAGATCGCCGCTAAGCCAACTATCTACTTGATGAAACGGACGCTCAACTTCGAGCCCAGGGCGGAGAAACCTGTTGATCCTAAGTACAGGACGCCGAGTCAGCTTATCGAAGCTATCACCAAGGACCTGCAGCAGTTAATAAAACGGGCAGTTGATATTTCTGAGATAGGTCAGGAAGTAGTAGGAGCTGAGAGAGCTTCCAAAATATTGGCCCGCCGTAAGGTCAACGGGAAATACTCGCTCAATCCTCACAGGTTCCACCGGTTAATTCCTGACGAGATAACAGGTCCTGGCTTAGGCCGGTTAGTCAAAGAGGCATTAAAGGACAGGCCTGACTTGGTTGTCCACAAGACAGACGAGGAGGATGTTAAGGAAAGTAAGAAAAGACGCAAGAAAATCCTGGCCGGCAACATGGCCAAGGAGCTTAAGGTTCAGGCTAAGGTAATAGCGAAGCAGCTGACCGGCGACGCAGAAGGATTATTCTCTGACCGACGGTTAATGCTCAGTAACCAACACGAGGTAACTAGGATGGCTGACTTAGTAGTCCACCACCTAAGAGATATGGAAAAAGGTTTAGAGAACTTAGAAAAATGGAAAGGAGTAATCCAGAACAGGTCAAAGGTATTACGTCTTCACAGAAGAAAAGAAATAGCATTAAGCGAGAAGATCTTCGGTCATAGCCCTGCCGAACCGACTTCTAAAAAATCAACCAGGGCTGACAAAGGAGATTCAGAAATGGCTAAGAAAAAAGTATCTAAGAAAAAAGGAACAAAGAAAGCTGCACCAAAAGGTAACGTCAAAGAGTTGATCGCCAAGCTGGCTAAGACAAAGGACCCGACCGAAAAACGCAAAATCCGTCAGCAGCTGAGAAAGCTCGGTCACACCGGTGGACTCGGTCAGGGAGCCGGTCGTCCTAAGAAAACCAGCAAGAAGAAAACTTCCAAGAAGAAAACTTCCAAGAAGGCCAAGAAGACCAGCAAGAAAAAAGTCAGCAAGAAAGCCAAGAAGGCCAAAGGCAAGAAGAAGTATTCCAAGAAGGCTAAGAAGTAAGAACCGAAACCTGTCCAGCGAGGCAGGTCTATCAGGTGGCAACTGATACTGATGAGGTAGCCAAGGAAATTAACTTTTAGTTAAGGAGTAAGGCAATGCTAAATCTTTACAATGTAGATTATAAAGTAAGAGGTATAACTAAAACTATGACCGACGTGGTATCTGCTGACCTGGGAGAGTCTGCTGCTACTACCAAGGATATCTTAGCAATGCAGGGCGTGGACCTGGCGACTGTTGAGATAGTTGGATCAGCGAAACTTTAAGAAAGGAGCAAGGCAAAATGGCAAAAGAACAATGGAAAGCAGATGACCGTGTGATGTCTGACTTTGGTGGTGAACTTTTTAAAGGTTCCATCGTCAGTCTATCCAAAACCAAAGCTAAAGTATTATTCGATGACGGAGAGACACACAACATAAAGCTCGAAGACCTGATAAGGCTCAGAGCTAAGAAGAAAAACCTTGGTTCAAAAGCAAAGCCCCGAACGAAGGAAGAAAAAGGAGGCCAGGGTTTTAATCAGTACAAGATCGTTTGGAACGGAGTTAACTTTAAAGTCAAGGTTGACGATGGTGAATTCTATGGATGGTGGAGAAAGATCCGAGTAAAGGACAGTGACCTAGATGGTTATGGTATTGATATCATGGTCCGGTACGAAGAGCACATGTACAATGTAGAGACCATCAGGTATCTCGAAGTTGATCCAAGAGAAGACCAAGAATCTCTCGACGCTGATATCTGTGCTGCTGTTAACAAGTGGCTCCATTATAAATGCAAAGGTACCTTCGATACGATCGAGGATCTTCAGCAACGAGCTGAGAAACCTGTGATCCGAATCTCTCAGCTGTCCACGATAGATAAGATCATTATTGATTTAAAGGCCTATCGCGATACAGCCCTTCGGTGTGGAGGTCGTAGGACCATGGCCATGGAAGGTGACTATGCTGATACCGAACCCAGCATGAGGATTGAACTAGACCTGTCCTCTCAGGCTGCTACTTTAAAAGGTAGCAGAGTTCCTCCTGTGGGTGAAGGACTGTTATTCGACAACGTAGCCCGAGACAAATCCAAAGGCGGTAAAGGTCGAAAGACCATGGCTACCAAATCAGTAGGTAACCCAGAAAATATTAAGGACTTCCTTAAACGTCTGGAAAAAACTACTGATAAGGGAGAACGGCGTAAACTCCGAGCTGCTCTGAGGAAGATGGGCCACACTGGCGGAACAAGACAGAAACCTGAGAAGAGTCAGAAACCTGAGAAGACCAATAAGCCTAAGAAGAAAAAGAAAGCTAAGAAGAGCAAGAAGAGTAAGAAGTAAAACCTGGTAGTGTCAACCTTATTAATAGGAGCAGATAATGAAGAAGCAGCAAACAAAGAACGTGAAGAAGATAAGTAAGTTCAAGCATCTGTCGGGAAGAAATTTCCTGCGGGCGTTAAAACAAATGTGGCCTTCAAGAGTGGCCAGTTAAATAGAAACTACAATATTATTTTAAGGGGCAAGACAATGGCAAAGAAAACTGCGAAAAAGAAAACGACAAAGAAGAAAGAACTAAGCGTTACGACCGATGACGGTTATCTCGTAATCAAGATCCCGATGAACGACGAGCCGTTTCCTCTTTCCAAATCGGAGAAGAGTAAGGTGATCGCCACTACTCACGGCAACGCTGTCACAGATCTGATTCTCAAAGGCACACCTGTAATCTTGGGTGTCAATGCTTATATTAAGAATAAGAAGTAGAGGTGTCTTAGAGAAAAGGGATAACCTTCTGCTTTTCATCACCCTCCTCCGAAGTGTCCGGTTCTGCGGCAACGTAGGACCGGCACTTTTTATTAACAATGGCCTTATCCTGATTCATATAGTTTTCTCCTCCTGGCCAGGACCTGGTATACCTGAACATCGAGGTTTGGTCATTTTATTTAGATTGAATCTATTAACCTTCTTTTAAGGAGATGTTTATGAAGTACGTAGTATCATGGATCGTGATTGTACTGATTGCCATGCTGGCAATTCCTGCAGTCGCTGGCCAAGCTCAGCCCGGAGTGGTGTTCAATGAGCTTGTGGTAGAGTCGCCCTTGGCGATTGCTACTGAGTCTGACGTTGGCTTAACAGTCCAATCAGACAACTCTAAATTGCAGAACGCATGTACAGACTTTAAAATCGAGACTACGGCAGGAACGCTACGACACGGTCGGCGGGACATTCAATCGGTGAACATTGGTTTTGATCATGTCAACCAGAGTACACTAAATATTTCGACGCTGGTCAGTTCCTGATAGCAGTACAAACAGGCCATGCATAAAGCAATAAAGCCCGACCATTAACTTGGTTGGGCTTTTTATGTGTAAGTGCTTGTAAACAAAGGACTTATGAGGATATATCGGATATGCGCCCTGGAAAGGATAGCCAAATCTATGTAAGTGCTTGTAAACAAAGGACTTACGTTACCAGGTAAAAACACTCCCTTGTGTTACCTCCTCCAAGCGGTTAAAGTCGCTCAGCTAGGAGCTCAGGAGCTCAGAAATTACATTAGAATAGGCCCTGAATGCGTTATATCCAGGACCTATAATATCTATACCAAATATCAGCTATACCGGCCGTTCATATCCCCAAACGTCAGCAACGCAGGCTGCTGCTCCTGTCGTCTCTGGAGTAGTAATCTCTATGCCGAACGACTCAGCCGCATCCAGAATTAATCCTGCTAATGGAGTTGCGTTAGGGATAGGCTCTAACTTTAAAGCTTCATCGGCAAAGCCTGCACCGACGTTTGTCAGATCTCTATCTCCAGTGAACTCATCACAGTCACCTCCAGTTCTCCCTGACGTAACAACTGCTTCATCGACTGCTTCGTCAAAACTATGAAGCATCACGAAGACAGGAATTGCTATCATACCTGTTGGGACTGTATACAAACTTACTTCTGTTCCACCTGCGGCAGTAAGATCTACTGCTACTGAACCAAGCAGGCATATTGTTTTTTCTTTTCCACGTGCCATTTCTAAATCTCCTTTTACTTTATAAAGTTAAGCCCATCCTAAAACTTCACCATCGTAGATGAGCAGTTCGGTATCGTCCCATGTCAAGGGGTCAGAGAATTCAGCCAACACTCTATCAACTGTCTCTAACATTCCATTGACTCCAGCTCCCCAGTTATCTGAGCCAGTGTCCAACAAAGGAAACTGAAAATTGTTTGTGTATGATATTGACATAGCATTCTCCTATCTTATAAGTGCCGTGTATTCAATAAAAGTATCATGCGTTGCGTTTCCTTGCTCAGCATGATAGAATCGCATTCTAGTTTTGCCATCGACTGTGATGTAATCAGAAGGACTATCAACATCAGTTAATCTGTAGTTCATACCACTACCAGCTTCATAAGTAGTTTGTGTGTCCCATCGACTTGTTCTGACATTAAATAACTGAAGTTGAACAGAGTGAGCTGCCCCACCTGCAATCGTATAGTAAGCTTTGACACCTATCGCCGAAAATCTAATCACATTTACAAAGGTAATTATCAGTTCTTGCCCTGGTGTTGTTGTGGTCTCTTCAATCTGCAAACTATTTTCGTCATTAAGAACTTGAAGGTCAGCGACAGTTCCTATCAAGTTTCCAAATAACGATTCGATTGAATCTGGTACAGTATGGTTTTCAGGTATTAGTTTCATATTTTCTCGATCGTAATAGTTCTACCCTCTGGAGCAGCTAATGTTCCTCCAGGAGTTAGAGTTAATTTGACAATACTATTTCCAGACCTATCTGCTACTGGTATAAACAAAGCCATCGGATCTCCAATGCTGCCTAACTCAAGAACTGTTTCGAGTATATCTATATCATCTGTCTGTTCAAGCAAGGCTGTTATCGTCTGTATCATTTCTTCTTTTACGAATGCACCCCACAGGACCGAGTTGAATCCTCCAACATTATAGCCCGATGCTCTACTACACCAATTCCAGTCGATGACCACATCGTCAGTTGGGTAGGTAGAATATCCTTCTCTGTATTTTATTCTCATCAGTGAGACAGGCAGTGGTCTTTGATGAATACCAATTATGGTATGGGAGGAACCTGTTACCTCAGAGATATCTTGTACGTTATTCCCGTAGAATGTTAGAGCTTTTATAAATACCGTTCTACCAATATCTGACTCAGGATAAGCTATGTTATAATCGACAGAGAGTGTTTTAAAAGTAGATCCTGGACCATGAGCAACAGGTTCGGTATTGAACAGTCCTCTCATCAGTTCAGATACTTTCCAAACTCCAGAGCCTATCTCAGTTGAAACCTTATAACCAATAACCTCGTTATCGACTAGGGCGATCTGTTTGTTCGAGAAGAAGTCAGCGTCAGTAACAGTTGTAAGGTCAGTGACAGTTCCTATGTCCACTAAGAACGATTCATCTACTTTATGAACAACAGCGGTATGAGCATGTAAACTTGAGGTGAGTGTACCTTGGCTATTAGAATCGCCACCAGTTACTCCATCAATTACAGCTTTACCTAATAGCTCGTACGATACATCATCATAACTACGGTAGACATACCAACCGTTTGTATACAGATTCGTAGGAGTCAGACTAAGAAAGAGCACAGCTGAAGTTCTGTGTTCAGAGAAAGCATACAAAGGAGAAGCAATCAAATCTGTAAAGTCAGGATCTGGCACATGGTCAGTTACCTCACCACGATAACTGGTAAGATCAGGGTACATATAAGGTTGATCCTCGACTGCCTCTATCTGTAAACTCTTACCATCCTTGGCTTCAGAGATATTCACTATTCTGATTCGCTGGTTAACTATTTTGTCTCCATCACTGAGAGTACCTACGTCACCAACCTCAACCAGCATATCATTATAGGATAATACAAAAGCGTAGTTTGAGAATCTGTACAATGCTTCGAACAACATGCGGTATGTAATTTTTTGGCCTAGGTTCGCATTCTTTATACCAGACAGATTGATTGTCTGTTTAACAACCTTGTTCCTTTGTCTAATATCTGTTTCATCTTTAGCTACCGCGACAGCACTATCATAATCAGCAGACCTGTTCATCCATGCAACTTCTATCCGATTCTTGGTATCACTGTAAGGTCTCTTAGTAACTTGGACCGGTGGTTTATTCCTTACAGTAGCCAAGTTATCTCGAGTTATATTGAAGGTAGAGGGATCATCTTTGAAAACTCCAATATTAATCTTACCTTCTGACATAAACAGATAGCCCTGAAAATGGCTAAGAACAAAATCGATATAGTCAAGTACAGGCCTTTGTTCCTTTAATACAAAACTGAACAACAGGTCATTCGAGCTGCAGAAGTTTTCAACTACATCAAAACTATCAGCATTTACAAACCCAGTTGCTATTCCCGCCCCATAAACATTGTTAGTCAGAAGATCGTAAATCAAAGTAGATGGATTTATATCTGATGCATAAGTGGTATTTACCCTCGCAGGAAATTCATGAACGTAGTATGAACTTGATGGACCTTCATAGTCAACATCCCAATCAGGATCAATCGATCCAGTGTAGGGATTAACCCTAATCCATTGCTGTGAGCTGTCATGGTTATTGATGTAGATCCATCCTTTGTAGTATTGACAGACCAGCCTGAAGTGAGTTTTGATTCCTAGATTAGTAGTCCAAGCGATAGTGCCATTGGGATTTAATTTTCTAACAAAACTAAAATCAGAGACCGCACCCGAAAATGAACCGCAGAAATAAAGGTCTCCATTAGGACGAACATCAAAACGATCTTGTGAAGCATTCCAATTGTAAGGAACCTCACCACTTGCTAGTCCGGCAGTGCCATCACCGATCGTTCCGTAATCGTCATCTAGGGCTAGACTTTCAGTTATTTCTCCAGTCAATGAGTCAGTTGAAAATTCAACCGTTAATTTAGTAATTACGTTACGATATTCTCCATCATGATTGTTTGGGGTGTTCATGCAATAGATGTTGCCTTCATTATCTCTTTTCATACCAAAGCAAAAATCAGTAACAGGACTATACGTTGGACCATCGACTAATGACATAGCTGTGCCATCGTTCCCCCATGTCGTATCGATTGAACCGTCATCGGTGTTGATGCGCACCATTGTGTAAGTTATTTCGCTACCGAGATTGGCATGTCGATTACAATAGTTTCCACAAATCAATAATTTAGAATCATTCTCAAAGAATATTCCATCAAAAACTTCGTAAGGAAGTTTAAAACCAACGACACCCGCCGGAGGACTTTCAGACCATGTACCCCATGCACTAACCCAATCGTTGTCCCATGTAATCAAAGCCCAGTTTGGATCGGCGTCACCGCCCGCATTAAAATCATCTACATAATTCCATAGTTCGTTACCAGCGGAATCTACCTTCCTTATGCCAGCAGAACAATGAAAGAAAGTACTATATCGATTACTTGCTTTGAACAAAAGATATGAATTGCCTTCTCTATCTACTTTAACTCGATATCCTGCGTTATGAATATTAGCTGTATTTGTATATGTCCAGTCAAGTATTCCATCGGAATCGTATTTGAATAAATTGTCGGCAGGATATTGAAGTACAAATAAGTTATCATCATCATCTTGATGTAGTCCGATAACAAACTTACCAGCCCCGATGTCAATTATTCCTGCCAATCCCCAGTCGAGATCAAGTGTTCCATCACGAAGATGTTTATATACATATCGTTTTAAACTACTGCTAGAAGAAATTGAGAAGCCATCTATTCCGAGCAGTGAAGCCGGAAAACCTTCAACCTCGAAAGTGAAGTTAGGAATCTGTTCACTGTTTCCAAGATCGTATTCATCAAAGTATGCACAGCAGATATGCTTATACTCAGCAAAATCTTTGTCGATCACTGAACCTATCTGTGTATTATTAAATCCTGGAAAGACAGTAAAGTCATCTAGACTAATTTCAGTCTTACCTGCCCATGCTCTTAGTACCTGAGCTGGACCATGACAGATACCAATCATAAAGGATTTTCTAAACCTTGTTTCTGTCGTCTCTCCGCCACTACTACCACCACCACCTTTTCCACCTCCACCACTGGAATGACTTATTGTGTATGGATGAGTCTCTCCTAGGTATATAATATTCCCAGCAGCTAGATCAGTCCCGTAAACTATCTGAATAGGTCCAGTCTTTCCAGCATTCTGCACAGGATAGGTAGCCATCTCTGGCATCTTTACATCACTGTTCGCTGGGAAGATAACGTTACCTATAAAGCCACCTGCCATACCGCCCAAAGCATAACCTAGTTTAGCACCACCAGGACCAGCTATCATACCACCAACAATAGCTCCGCCTATAGTCAAGGCCATTCGACCAAAAGATTTTCCGCTTTCACCGCTCATTTATATTTACTCATCTTTCTTTCGCTGAATCTATAAGTTTTTGTCCACCGAGCAGCATGCTCAGAGTTCAATAGATATCCATATTTACATTTCTGTTTTGCTCGACTGTGTATGAACAGCCCATCTTTAATGTAGATCCCTACATGAGCATTGCACTTTCCCCATTTGAAAACAACTATGTCTCCTCTTTGGAGTTCAGAGTTTGGAACAAGGTCTGCTACACGTTCTAACTGGGCTACAATAATTTCAGAAGCTCCAGCATGTAAATTCCAATCCATCTTGTACTGAGGAAGAGTATAGTTACTTAAAAGTTTTAGTTCTCTAGCAATACCAATTATAAGTCCGGTACAATCACAACCTCTGCGAGTCATACCTCTATGACGGTAAGGTATACTAAGCTTCTGCCACTCCATAGCTTTGTCTGCGATTTCTTTGCTAATATTCATTACATAATCGTCTCTTGTAATTTTGGTATATATAGGAACCCCAAAAAGTTAGTCTCGTTAGCAAATTTATTTCTGCATGTTTCCAACGCTCGTTTATCACAACCAGGAAAGATATTGTAAGTAATTGTGTTCAGGATGGCTGTTGGAAAAGCTACGGCCACAGTAACAACTCCACTTGAACTTAGGATCACCATACGTTTCTCGCCACTGCTGTCCCCACTGGTAATCTCTATTTCACCCATCTCATAGAAGGTTGTGTCCTCGGCAGGAGTTCCATTCACAGTGACTGTGTTACCGCCACCGGTTATAACCTCATCATCAACGAACTGTGTTGTGTTCTCAACGTACCAGATGAATCCAGTAGAGGAATCAACATATGAAATACCAACGCATTCTCCATCTCCCGCTATACTACCTGATATACTGTCATCGATCTCAACTGGATTATCTGAGTCTCCACCATCAAATGCAACCTTGTATACCATAAGGTCTGTGTCGTTGACTGTGAAATTATCCGAAGCATCAGAAGTAGCCGCACCTGCATATACATGATCAGCTTGAGTTAAAGCACAACCTGTATCATAAAGGGTATAGTTACAAGGCTCTTGGAATATCTGTCTAGGCACCTGAATATTAAGACTGTCCAAGATAGATCTACAACTTAGAACTAAGATCGACCTGTCGAACTTTACATCACAGGTACCGATGAACAGAACCAACTCCATATTAGTAGCGTAGGATTGATCCCAGAAAATTCGTTTGATAGTTATCTGAGCATTGTCCAAAGCATTGGACTGAACTACGTCGAATAAATCGCCCGTGATGTTCTGAACTCTTATCTCTACCGAATCAACCTCAAGGTTTACATTATTGCTGATAGCTCCACGAGAGATTTGTTCATGGACGTAGGTATTGGAGCCAGCATCCCAGACAAGATCTTTCTGATGAGAAGTGTAATACAGAGTAGTTCCTGTCCGTAATACTACAGTATAAAGCTCAGCAATCTTTAAACGCTTAGCGGCTAAGAAGTTTATGAAGGCAGCAGCTGGATTTTTCATTAGCCAAGTACCTCCATTATGTCGATGTTTCCAGCGCTCCAGATATTTTTCACATTAGAAGAATCAGTATAAGCATCTATATCAAATCTGACTCTGAAGTAGAAACGATAGTGAGCAGTAACAACTGCTCCTGCTCCCGGAGCTCCACTGAATATGACAATACCGGTGGTATCGTCTAGAGTGTAGTCGGTATCTTCTATCTGAACTACACCATCGATCTTAACAGTTGGCTGGCAAATAGTTCCAGGTTGAATATCCTTTTTGTCTTCATCCCAGGATTCGGTCTCGCCTGGATAGTAAGTTTTGATAAGTTGAAAATCTGTTTGATCAGCAATGGCTGTTATACTACACTCAGTAAAATCACATTCGTTGTCCTTAGGATCTTCGAAAAGGAAAGATAGAAAACGACCCTTAGCTCGATTGAATAGTTCGACTAGCTTATCAATCTCATCACCAGTCAGATTATTATAGGGAAGAGACCAATGACGTTTAGGTTGTTCCAGAAGTTGATTGGCTACCTCAGTCCCAGAATCCATCTCAACTATATCGGTCCTCCACTCAAAGGTTCTGCCCAGAGGATAATTATAAAGCTTATTACTGATGAAAGTATTCAGTAGGATATTCATTTTATCCTCTTCTTCTAGATGGGTTATTGTTATTCATTTCTCTGTCCATAACAGCGGCCAACATTTTACTATTATCACTTAAGAAAGCGAAGGTTCCTGGACCATCTATAGCCGAGACGTTGATATTTATCTGCTGCCTTCCTCGGCCTACTTCGCTCTTAGGTGTAACCTCTTCACCTTTCTGTAAGATAGCACCGAACTCATCAGGAGCTAATCCTTTATGTAAGCGAGGCATATAGTCAGAGGGAATTCCATTATGTCCTGATATAAATGTTGACCCAATTTCTCCTAGGCCCATACCAGTAGTTGCTTGAGCAGTTCCAGCTGCCATAACCTGGGGGCCACCGCCACCAAACAGACCCATCAGTCCACCAAGTATACCAGCACCTCCGGCTCCACCAGCTCCTCCAGTCATTTGCTGTCTGATCATCATTTCTGTTTGTACTCTAATCCATTCAGATAACATGTCAGCGGCCATCTGCATAAAGGATTGCTGAATACTGTCGAATATACCGGTCAGACCTTCTTCAAAAGTTATGGCCCTATTACCCAATTCCATAAACACATCAGACATACTGTGTTGTATTCTAGTTCCAGCTTGTCTCCAATGATTAGCAACATTCTCAGAAACTTTTTTCTGTTGAGCCTCAGCTTCTCTAAGTTGAGTAGCTGCAATTTCCAGTCGTTCTTCAGCTTCTCCACCATTACCAGGTCCAGCATCTATCTCTGCTAGACGAGCCATCAATCTTTCCTGGCTTCCGATTATATCAACGTTGGCTTCCTCTAGTATCTTCAATGAATTTTCTTTATACTCTTTCCAAGTTTTACCGGCAGTTTCGTTGAACCCAGCAAAGGTAGACTCAGTTGCTTCCTGCAACATTTGTTGTCTTGCCAAGTTTTGCATTATAAGATTGTCAGCTCCAGCATAAAACTTCTTATATCCAATGAGCAATCCTTCGCTTTGTTTCTGAAAGAAGTTTCTTTCCTCAGGAGGTCTACCATATAGTTGTTCGAACATATCCTCAGCTTTAGCGAATCCCCCTCTTCCCGGACCGGCCATTCCTTTCTTTACAGCTTGAGCAATTCCACGGCCAGTTCTAAAAGCTACATCTATAGCGAGCTTTCCTCCAAGCTCAATAGTCTGAACAAACAAATCCCAAACTACTCCCCACCCAGCAGTGAAATCGTCTGTGGCGAATGCAATCAGATCACCAAGAATATCTTTTATAAAACCTATGTGAGCTACAACTTTACTACTCATTATACCAATCTTTTCCTGATTATCCACGGCCCACTGATTGATCTCTCTAGCGGTTTCTTTAATAGAAGAAAGGAAGGGTTTTCCAATTGCTTCAGCTACGTCACCAATCGCATTCCACATTTGTTTCAACGCACCACTTGCGGTATCAACATCTTTGGCCATCCCTCCGAACTGTCCTTCGAGTTCCGTTAAGATAAGATCTTGAGCTTTAGCTAATTGATTAGTGGCTATAAACTGTTTGACCATTTCCTTTTGTTGGTCAGTAAACTTAACACCTACACGACCTAGTGCGGTCATACCGACCATAGGATCATTGAGAGCTTTACCCAGTTGGATTGAAGAAGCACTGAGGTCTACAGTCCTACCAGTAACTGCTGCCATACCCGTTGCCATGTCAAGCGTAGCTTCAGTTGCTCTCTGGAATATATCGCCCTTTATACTTTTGAAAGTAAGGAGCATAGTCTGTAATGCAATAATCGACTCATCGCCAAACCTTGTTACCTTCTGTAAAGCAGCAGCTTGTTCTAGTAATTCTCGTTTGGTGAGTCCAGCAGCATGTTGAGTTGCTTTAAGCGTAATAGCTAATCGATTCTCAGCATCTTCTTGTTTCATAGCAGCACGAGTTACTAAGGCGAAAGCTCCTACTAATGCAAGTGCTCCAACCTTAGCAATTCGCACCATCTTATCGAAAGCGCCTTTGAACGAAGCGGACATCCTCTTAAAAGTTTTTTCAATCTTATCTACTGTCCTAGTAACTAGACCCCTAGCTTTATCTAGCTGGGCTTTGACTTTGGAAGGATCTAATTGTAGTTTAATATCCGCTGTGAAGAAATTCATTCGTTACGCTCTCTTTCTATTTGAAAACAATTTAGCACTTGATTGAATATATCTTTGCGATCTTCCTTTGGAATATCATTTAAATCAAAGACTACATTGATCGCATTATAATCAAGTCCCATCACAGAACCCGATGGAGCTATTCGCATCTGATTACGCACCAGAAAATAAACCTCGACTACCTGTACATTCTGTTCATCAAGTTCTACAAAACAATTCTCGCAAGGTGGAAAACTTGATTTGCCACGATCTTCGTAAAGTTCTTGGCAAGCCTCACAGCTAGGTTTCTCTAACTGCCACTCGATGAACTCTCGGAGTTTTTTGATCTTGCCCCTTCAAGAGTATCATTAACTGAGACAAGTTCTTCGATACAATCGGTAACAAACTTACAGAAGTCAGTACACTTCATCATAAGCTGTTTGTTTTCGCCAGTGCATTCCAGTTCTTTGCCATCAAGGAGTACACCTTTCCATTCAGTAATGCAATAATCCCAGGTCATGTGGGAGGCGGTCTTAGCATCGACATCAGTAGTTTCCTGCATACGACCAGCGCGAGGTTTCCGTTTGTGTTTCACGGTAAGTTTTTCTATCCGCTTGCCCTCTTCAATTCCTAGTTCTCTAAGCCCGACACCACCTTGTTCATGGTCATCATCGTTAAAGTAGAACATCCTACCTTCATTTTTTGAACTAAAGTCTACCATGTCAAATCTCCTTTATCAGTTTGGGTTTTTCGGTTTGGTTAGTTATATACTCAGGTCAGGGACCTTCAGCATCCGGAGGCAGTCCCATCCTTCCCAAACCTTTTTCATCCGAATTTAGGAGCACAGAGTACCGACCTGAGTATTTGTTCGTGCTATTAATCGAGACCTAACGCTACCAGGTCAAAGGTAACAGTTCCGGCAGAGGCTGCTGCCAGTTTCAGATTCTTGTTCGTGGTAACATCAATTCCTGCAGCAGTTGGATCTACCCAGAAGAATATTCCACCTGGTTGAATCACTATCGCATCAGTTGTACCGTTCGCAATAAGCAAGTCAAGCGAGGCACCACCCAAGATTTCCAGCGACAAGGTTGCATGCGTGTTCTTGATATACAACAGCTTGATCGCGTCCATCGTAAGGGCGTTACCAAAAGCATCGAGCAGAGAACCACTGGCGTTCAAGTCCAGAGTTTCACCTGTGTCGTCCGTGGACCTCGAGTCATGGAATAATACATTTGCCTGATTCGCTCCCGTTCCATAAGACCAGGTGATACCAGCATTGACAATCAGATCATCAAGCACACCACTTAGGTCTATAGTATTTTTGTATTTAAGGTTAATACCTACATTGGTATTACCAGTTAATCCAGTTCCACTTGCCATTTTTATATCTCCTAAATCTCAGAATATCAGTTTTTGGTTCTCAATAACAATTAATAGATGGCCTTCATTTTTCCACTTACTTTAAAGGTAGCGTTGAAAGTTCCAACACCAGCTTTGTCGTTATCAACATTATTGTACTTAGTACATGTAACATAAGTCGCCGGAGTTGTATCAGGGTCAGGCGTCTGATAAAATCCGTCACCCTGGCTAAGATACAACTTGATATCAGTGATCTGTTCTCCGCTATCAAACCTTGTCTTTAACAACTGTTGACCGGCATCTTCATCGATCAAGTAGTTTCCAGTGACAGTAATCTCACCACCTTCGATCTGACCAGGAATATGAGTAAGATGCTCATCACCGAACTCGGTGTCTTCCAGCATTGCTCTTACTGCTCCAGAGTTTGACCACGTAGTCGAACCACCTATTACAACTGCACCAATCAAAACTTTTCCTTTGTAACCCGCTTTTAATGTCATGATTCTATCTCCTTACTTTAAAATCCTAATAAGTTATACATAAATTTATTGGTAACAGCATGTGCGATTACACCGTCGTATTCAAGTACACATCTGTATAACACGTTATATTGCCATACCTTTTCTACTCTTGTTCTAATTGCTTGCTCTCTGACTAAAGAAACTGGTTGAAAGTTATCCATAAATACCAGGTCGTAATAGTCAAATCCTTCACCAACTTCTGGGTCGCCTTTTAAAAGATTGAACAGAACTCCTATCTCTTTACCTGAAGATTTTTTACTGAACAAGTTAAACTGAATTAGGCAGTCCTCAAAGTCCTCGGTAAATGTAAAGTCAGGTACATCACTGATGATAGAAACTACACCATAAGGAAATACCGCGTCAGCAGGAGCTTCGGTATCATACAACTCAGTCAGATGAGTTGCATTAGTAGCCAAAGGATCTTCCTCAAAATGATCATGTATTGCTGTGAATACCTCGTTCATTATGACGACTCCACCTGGAACATTGATGAGTAGTTAACTTCGTATTGCCATACTTTCTCAACTCTGGTACGAATACCCTCACCTCTTACCATGCTAACTGCACCAAATCCAGTTATAGTTAAATCTTTAAAATCAAATCCCTGACCTAAATCCTTGTCTCCTTTCAGAAGATTAAACAATTCGCCAATCTCTTTACCCGAAGATCTGTTGCTGAACAAATTAAACTGAATGATTGGATTCTCAAAATCTTCAGTGAATGTAAAGTCAGGTGATCCCCCAATAATCGACACTGTCCCATAAGGAAACACTGCATCAGCTGGAGCTTCGGTGTCGTACAAAGCAGTCAAGCTCGGAGTACCCGTGTTCAACGGATCTGTTAAAAAATGACTTTGAATTGCGATAAGAAGTTCATTCATTAGTTATTTCCCAAACAATCTTTTTATTCTTTGTAGGTTGGCCATCAGAGCTGGACGTAGAAAGGGCTGAGCCGACATCTTAACAGTACCCATCTCTATATGAGGAGCATACTCTATATTGCTACCAACGATAGCTTTGTTTTTCTCAACCTTATGAGTAATGCTACGTCTTAGAGTACCAGTCTTAACAGGAACTAGTTGTTTAGCTGTACGCTCTACCATCAAAGCAGCTTTGGTTAATTTCTGCTCAGATAGTCTTTCGATCTCGGCCATTACTTTATCGGTATTATCTGTAAACTTAGCCATCCAACATATCCTCAATGTCGTTGTGCAACATAATACTCTCGTTATTCAACCGACTCATAGTTTTTTCCATCTCACTTAGATCAGCCCTAAAACTCATAACCTCTTTGTGTAGATCCTGAAGTTTCTTAGTTTTGTCAGCTATGGTTATTTCTTTTTTATCAGCTGCCATGTTACACCACCAATCTCATTTCAATAATCATATATCGATTAACCTCATCTGGGTTTGCAACACTTACAACTTCGTACTGAGTACCCTTGTACTCAATTATATCTTGGTTAGTAACGTCAACCACAGCACAATAGATTACAGCATCCCGGAAATAAGAATTCTTGTCGAAGATGATCTTCTCCATTCCTTTTTTCCAGTTAATACGACAAGGTACATTCTGGTTTATGACGTTAGGAACTTTCGTCCATCCACCTTGACCATCTTCTACCCTTGCAACTCTTAGTATGTTGATTTTAGATTTATACTGCATTGATCAGACTCTTCTTTCTGATATACCTTCTAATCAATCGGTCGGCCTCGTGAATACCCGTAAGATAGGTTTTCTGGCCACGGTTCGCGGTAGCATCTCCAAGCTTATCGGAAACCAGGTCATCGTACTTAGTGTAGAGAGTTCCGTCATTCTCAAATCGGGCCAAGATTATTGCAGCTTGTCGGATAGCCCTAGGAGTAGTAACCCATCCATAGGTACCAGTGACCTCTATATTCATTGTTCCCTTTGGGAAGAGACCACCCTGCTGATTAGTCTGATAGACCAACTCTGCCAACGAAGCGAATATAAGATTGCCCGAAGTAAAGGAACCTGAGTAATCACTACTATCAGTTCCATTCAAAGTAAGCGCATCATCATCTATCTTGACTACTCCATAGTCCCCAGCAAGGTCAGGCGTAATTCCTACCATGGAAATTAACCGAGCTATCTGACCAGTAATGAAACCATGCCCTGTTGCATCTACCTGAACCGGATCGCTACCGGATAAAGTAATATCCTCGATCGCCTGCAGCTGGGCAGTAGTTACTGTGGCCCTAAATATGCTGCTCTTATCGAAAGCATATAGATCATCCTCAAGAACGACCTCATTGAACTTAACTTCGGACACACCTAGTATATCGGGATTGAAATGTAACCATATCCGAGACTTGCCAGTTCCGTTCAGTACTTTAGTGAATGCTTTGTTATAGAAGTAGTCACGAGTAATCTTTTCAATCATCTCTTCGACTAATTCTATAACTGCGAGCTTGTCTGCATCTTCAAAGCCAGTTGGCCAGTTATCAATGTCAGTATCGACTATATAGTTTCCTGATTGCAAGGACATTTTAGATCCTTCCCGCTGCCATTAATCCTGCAGCTGCTTCGTTATCTTTCTTAACCTGTGCCTCGGTCTTGCCACGCTTATTCACGGGTTCTGCTTTTGGCTTCCGTGTCCGAGGCTTACGCTTAGGTTTTACTGGCTTCTCTTCTTGCACTGGCTCAGTCGGAGTTTCTGCTGGAGTTTCCTCAGCAGGTTTTTCTTCAACCGGCTCGGCAGGCTTAGTTGCCAACTCTTCCTTAACCTTTTTTTCTTTGCTGAAAAAATCTTTAATTCCCATTACATTCTCCTACAGATTAGATAAACCGGAGAGAACAAATTAATGCTCTCCCCGGTTAGGGTTTTAGTTTACCTGCACCTTATGGAGCAAGTGTTAAGAAGACAAGACCACTGTCGGTCGTATCTGCAACGTAACCAGAGTAACCAACAACCTCAGTTATCAAACTACCGGCACCAGCTACCTGAATACCAACAGAACCTGCAGCTGCAACATCACGGATGACAGATACGCCAGCGGTCAAAGCGGTCTTGACCAGGCAATTAGCCCAACCGAATGTCTGCAACCAGAAGAAGTAATTGTCAGTAACAGGAATCACAGGAACACCAACGGCAGGACCGGTCGGAGTTGTGACAGGTGCTTGAATAACGTTCTTATAAGGATTATCGATAACCGTCACTCTTGTAGACGTTGTCCATGCGGTAGTTACTCCGCGATCGATAACGAATGCTAAAGCTCCTGCTGCCCCTGCGGCATGCGAAACGATACGATACAGCGAACCTTGATCTGGTCCGTCAGTTACCGCCAGGAATCCACCTGCCATTGCATTTGCAACCAGCGTATCTGTTATGGTTGTAAACGTAACTGTGGTAGCTCCTGCTAATGCAACCGCCGCAGTCAGATCATGCTGGTAAGTAGTGTTACCACCATTAACAGCACCCTGCTGAAGCTCACCTGCAGCCAGCGTTCCATCTGCACTAGCGTAACGGAATACTCTGACTCCCCAATCATCTACGACCACTCTTCGCGTACCGATAGAACAGATCTGCGTTACACTTTCAGCGTAGACACCCTGCATGGTATCTTGACCCGTCTCCATCCCAGGCTGAATAATATCGTTATTCAACCCATCACTCATTGCTTGACCAAGTAGTCTCCCAATAGGGGAGAACATATCCTTGTCCATTGCGGCTAAATCTCTTTTAGGCATTTTGAATCTCCTTTCGCCTTTGATAATAAATTAACTACGTTTCTTACTACGTTTCTTTTTCTTTGAGGACTTCTTCTTAGAAGTTTTTTTCTTTTTGGCTACCTTCTTCTTAGCGGCCTTTTTATAAACCTTCTTTTTAGAAGTCTTCGGAACTGACTGCCCTATGGCTACAACATCAATACCAAAGAGTTTCTCGAACTCGTCAGCAACTTCCTTATCGTTAGTCACGATCGAACCATTCTTAGGAACCTCCCAAGTTTGTCCATCTACGTAGATCGACCTGGTGTTCATGTAGTTCGTGATTCTGTACGACTGCTTAGGAGTCTTCTTCTTAGAAATCTTTTTCTTTTTCTTTTTCTTAGCCATAAAACAGCTCCTTAAAAAGTTTGGGGTTTTAAAACTTACTGTTAGTCTTTACTTGAAACCATCGAACCAGTGGTGACAAGCTTTCTAGCGAGTACACAGGCATTGATGTTTTCAATTGCAACATCGGCTCTCATGCTATAGAACCAATACGTGGCCTCGTCAGCTGCCATTCTCTGAGACTCAATCTTGATATCACGCTGCATACCAATGACCAGATTGTTGTTCGGAGTAAGCAGAACGTCGGTGTATGCTCCACCGCTGGAAGCTTCAGTTGCCTGAGTGCCACCAGCCATAGTGATAGGCATATTCGGAGCCGATACGATTGGCACCATACCATACTGCATCTGGTCGCCCTGTAACAAAGCAGCGTCACCCAGCTGAGTGTTGCGAGCACTGAGTGCCTCAACATAGTTCTGAGTAACATTGTCGTTGTTATAGAAGCTCAGATTTTTCAGACCACCTGTTTTGTACTTCGAAGGCAGAGTCTGAAGGATCTTGTTATACTTGAAGTCCCAGTTGTATGGAGCAGTGCTTGATACCATCGCGATTTTTCCTTCTTCGAGAACGAAGGTATCGTCGTCAGTAGCATCCAGTACGAATGATCCACCAGAAACATCATTGAAGAATGCATCGCCATCAGTATCGCCGTTAGCAATACGATAACGCCATCCATCCCACAGGCTCTTTATGTCGGTATCACCATAAGCGTTACCAGAACCGGTGTCACCTATCCAGTAGGCGATGTCCAACTCGTTCGAGATCTGCTTAGCGACCATACGCATCAGATGATCGACGAACTGATCGCCTTCGATATTGTCTTCGAGGTCATCATCGAAGATTGCGATACAACCACGTACCTTCTTACTAACCAGCTGGATATTATTCTGAGACAAAGTCTTCAGATAATCAGCCTGACTGAAAGTAGCTCCTGGGTGTAGGAAATCACTACTACCCAAACCAAGGGCACGGACATTCTTGGTTTGTTTGTTCATTTTGATAATCCGAGCCTTACCCTTCATGACAGACTCGTCAACAATGTAGTCCAGAAATTGATCTGCCTCTTCTGCGGCAAGAACAATATTCGAAAGACTAATCATCTTCGTAATCTGCTCTTTCTTACTTAGCATTGTTCTGTTTGATCTCATCTTTAAAACTCCTTTACTTTTACTTAGATAGATTTTAACTTGTTAGTTTACTAACTCTTTAGACCTGGAAGGATGGCCACTTGTTGCCGCTCTTCTCGATCCCTTCGCCTTCCTCATCGTCGTTACTACTGTCAAGGCTCTTCTTGACTCCGGTTTCCTTCTCGATAGTTGACAGACGTTTCGCTATACCCTTAAGGGTCTTAGCCAGATCAGTCTTTTCGCCTTCGCCTTCGCCTTCGCCTTTGCTCTTACCTTCAAGAGCCGTAAGCTTCTTGTTGATACCTTCGAGCGTCTTGGCAATATCATCATCACCAGTTGCTTCGGCTTCTGTCCCAAGAGCTCCTGCAAGCTGCTTGGTAATATCAGCAACGGCTTTAGCTACAGCATCTTCGGTACCATCAGACTTTTCCTTCAGTGCAGGAACCAGAGACTTAAGTGTGTTCAAAGCGTCGGTGATCTTTTTCATGGTGTCCTTTGAAAGTTTCGCACCAGCTTTTTCTACACTACCCTTACCTTCTTCTGCGACTGCTCCCGGTACAAACTGTGCAGCCTGTTTGGCAACTGCCCTGACAGCATCTTTCAAATCGTCAGGAAAATCTCCGCGATACTCGTTGATAACTTCCAACGACTTTGTGATGGTGTCGATATCTGCGACCTTGTCGATCTCGATTGCGACATCTTTACCAAAGTACGCTTCCAACTGCTTTTGAATTTCTGCGTTGATCTTCATGCTACTGTCTCCTTTACTTAGATAGAAAGTTTCGGAACGGCTAAAGCCATCATCGCCATCTACAAATTTGGAATAAGAAATTGATATCGCTCTTGAATCATCGCCTTCGCCACCATAAAAGTACAGTGAAAAATCTCGAAGATTCTCAAGCTCTTCCTTATTAACCGATATCTTTGTTCCGCCGATTGTTCCGTCTGTATCTATCACCAAATTGATTTTCTTTTTTAACTTCTTAGATTTATTACTAGCAGGTTCATCCTCGCCAGCAGCTTTGAAGAACAAGAACTTCTTATTGTTCGCAGCTTTATCTACGAGTGAAACCTCATTTATCTCTAAGTCAGTTAATTCACGTGCTTCTTTCTTAGTTATCTTGGCCATTTCAATCTCCTATGACGTTTTAGCATAACCAGCCATTGAGAACCCCGTCAGATCTCCATCTTTTATGGCCTTCCATATTTTCTTATCAAGTACTCTGACCGCCATTACCCACGATCCTTTCTTGATAGTCTGCGAAGCCATCTCGAATTCTGTTGGAGCTATATAGCTTTCCAATACTTTTACCTTAACTTTTTTACCTTTGTGCATCACCTTGAACGACTGCACCTTTTCCATAAATCCGTATGCAGCCTTTCGGATCTCGACCTCATTGGCGATGTCGCCTTGAGCGTCCTCCTCGTCGGGTTCATACACTACACCATAAACAACTTGTTCATCCTTATCTGCTTTATCGAAAAGATAAACAGATACATCTCTCTCAAATACTAATTCGTCCTTAACGTCCTTGATAATCTTCTCAGCATTCTTCTGAACCTTTTTCTTTACGGTCTCAGATAACTTGCTTTTGCTTATCTCGGGTAGAGTACTTTCCAGACGACCCATATCTATTTTACTGTCCTTATTAATGTAAGGGAAATACCTCACACCTTTTCTGATGTAGAGGAAAGCTTCATCGGGCAACGCCTCGATATATTTCTTAGTCCACATCCTTTTACGTTTCTTGGGAGCTTCTTTTTCAACCTCCACAATTTGTGTTTCGGCTTTGGCCTTTAATACTAGATCGTATAAAGGAATGTAAGATTCGTCCGCTTTAGCGATCGCTTCGTCGGTAAGCAGGACAGGAGTCTTGGCCAACTCCAAAGCCTTCTCGATACTGGCTCCTTCTGCTGGTATAAACAGAAAGTTTTCAGCAACAACAATATCATCAAGGTCGGTTACGTCCAGTCCAAACGTTCTAGCTGTCATAACCTTTCTGAACACGGCCTTGTCAATCTTGCTTGTGCTTTTTGTAATATCTCTGGAGTTCATTTCAGTTAAGCAGAGACGGTAGTTCTTAAGGAAAGTACTTCGATCAAGACTACCAACAACTGCAACGTCATTGCCTTCGAAATTCTTATCCCAAAGCTGAGTAAACCGAAGCTTGAGAATAAGCAGTTCCTTGTCCTTGGCATTACCCAATTTAGATTTAGTGACTTCTTCTATTCTCATTTTTTCACGCTTTCTTTAATTTCCTTAATGTCCTCGCCAATACCTTTTATCTCAGTATTGATCGATTTAATATCGCCTTCAATCCCACTAACTTTTTCGTTAGTAGCTTTCTGTTCAACCTTAACTTCATCAACCACTTCCTTGTTTCGTTTCACATCACCAGACAGAGTAGCCCAAGCTATACCTACAGCAAAGATAATAACCACTAACTCGATCAACAGTTTGAAACCAAATCCAATGTTCTTTTGAATAGCTTGTGTTGGTGTCATCTTGCTCTCTCCCTAAACAGTTGTTAAAGTTTCATCTTCAATAACGGGTAGCATTACACATCGACAGTTTGGATGTACTGGAATTATACCTGCTGCTTCTGAGGGAGGAAACCTATTCTCGTTTAATCCTCGGCACTCAGAAGAAGTCTCAGCATCATCAAATATACTAAACTCTAATTCCTTCACTCCTAGTTCTTCCATCCCTTGTGAGTAACCAATATTCTGAGCTCTGGCCGTTTCAGTTCTAGCTATAGATTCTGTTCTTTGACGGTGGGCCTTAGCCGCTCGACGATTAGCTCTCTTGTCAATATCTTTGGCAGTAAGATTAGGAAACTTATCTTTATTGCTAAGAGATTTTCGATAGTTAACAATTGATTGACTCTGTCTTTCGGTCAATCCAATTATTGGCCTAAGCTCTCTACCTATCTTTGGTATTGACTTACCTTGCTTTACACCATCAGCAATATATATCCTAATACCCTTTTGAGTTTGATCGTTTACCTCAGTTACTAACTTGGCAGTAAATTTATTAGCTGCTTCTACTGACTTAGGATTTAGCAGATCAAAGCTACCCTCTATTTTTAAAGTAGCATAAGCTGCATCTCCACCAGACTGCATAACTCGCAGGACGGCAGGTTTCATAGTCTTCTCACCTTCTTTTTGAAGGAACTGCCAATCAATAACCTCAGCAGCGATGTCCTTTTTAAATACGTTCTTCAGGTCTTCCTGAATTTTCTTGTTAGTAAAGGCCATCCATTTCTGCACTGACTCTTGAAAGACTTTTTGGTTCTTCTTGGCTAGCCTGTCTAGCTTACCATGAAGGGAATTAAATTTTAAAATTGTCGTTGACATTTACGTTCACTACCTTACCACGAGGATTATTACGTTTCAAGGAACTCTTCTTTCCGCCAATTCGAATGCATTGATACCACAACCATGCTCTGATTCTGCTCATACCATTTGCACGGCAGATTGCGACCAGGACTGCATCGGCATATCTTCTGTAGTCGTGTAGCTTATCCGACTTGAGAAGTCCTTCTCTCATTAACTGGTATATAGCATCATGAACTAACGAGGCCAGCATATTAGTTTTGTCATCCCAGGTAGGACCGCTTGCACCATCCCAAGCATAGCCTTTGCGAATAGTCAGTATGCCATCTCTCACGGAGATATAAGCATAGGACCTATTAGCACTATTCTGTTCGATGTCGGGAAGGTCTACAGCAATCGAGATATCCTGCATCAAGATATATTTGTAACCTTTAAGATGTCTGTATTTCAACTGGTTCATTTTGGACCACCTCCAATAGTTACTCTGTAAGGGCCAACCATAAATGTAGCGCTGTTGTCCGCTTCCTGTTTATTAAAACCGATTATCCAACCATCTGGTGTTTCCAGATAGAAGTCTCCAATCTTCTGGTTCCAGTATCGAACATACTCCAGCTCTACCATCTTGATAGTCTTATCCGGCATAACTACTGGAACCTTGGCAGTAACCTTAGCACAACCAACTATAAGCCATGGAACTATGACCCCAAGAATAGCCGCTATTAAATATGTTCTAGTTTCTTTACTCATCTTTGACTTCCTCCTCTTCCTCTTCTCAGGTTCAACGACTTCCTCTTCCTCGCTTAATGGTTCAGCTGGTTCACCAACCTCAATAAACGCACTTCCCATATAGAACTTGTCTCCACCTGGATAAGCAGTCAAACCTAGTTCTAGTCTAGCTTCGTTAGGAGTCAGTGTACCATTCTGAATTTGCTTGTTAACTCGTTCGACCTCAGTGTTCTTATCTCGAGTGTCAATCTCGTTAAACTGGAATAGATATACGTCTGAACCAATAAGCAGATTTATGATATCACCTATATCAAGTTGCATTGGTTTAACTACAGACTGAACATAAATCTTAGTAGCTTCTTCTGCGACGTTACCTCCAAGCTTACCAATAACACGGACACCTATCCTTTCAGGTGGCATCGAGAAAGAGATAAGAATATGCTCTCGTCTGGTTTGTTCGTACAACTTAAAGCTGGCCTCTTTTACGTCCTTACCTAAAGGAGTGTAATGGAACTTACAGTTATCAGGTTGAGTAATGACCAAGGACTTATGTCCATTCTCAGCACCCTTTAGATTTGCGTTCAAGAAATCAGTGACGGTCTCATCAGAACCTTCATCCCATTCCCCTTCTAGTACGACCACAGCAGCAGGTACTCCATAGTTCTCAAAGAAGGCCAGGTTATAATCTCGTAAACCAATCATAGCCATTATGTCACCAGTTGCAGCTATCGAATTCGGCACTCCATAATAATCAGACTTAGGATAATACTTCTTATAGAGTATCATCTCATTAGCTCTTGTCCTAAAGCTAAGTCCTTTTCCATCTTTACCTTTGACCTTACCATCTTTCCAACCTATGTCCTTTTTGATACCGAACTTCTTAAACCAAACCTTCTTCTGGCCTCGAATCTGAACATACTTCTGATTAGAGATATGCACCCTAAGAGTTTGGGCAGGAACCTGGTAAATTTCTGCGACCTCTCCCTTCTTATTCCTGACTACTTCTAAACCAAAGTAACCAATTGCACCCCAATCAATCAGAAGCTTATTAAGGATAGTGCGTAAAGCTTCTTCCTTATTAGGTTTACCCAAGAACTCTTCGATCCTAGCAAGCTCAGTCTTGCTCTCTGACTTACCATCCCTCAAAGTTAAGTTCCAGCCCAATCCTGCTACGTCAATAGCTAATTGGTTGATACATCTATAAAGGATAGAGTTAGATTCGTACAGATTAAGCAATACGTCTGCCCGATAAGGAGGAGGAACTAACTGGTTGCTCGCCATCCAGGTCTGCTTCTGTTTAAGCTGTTTAGAGGTAGTCTCTTCTAGCTCTATCTCGGCTGACTTCAGAACAGAATATGGATAGACTCCTTTGTCAGTCTGGATAAATACCTTACCCTTTGGTATAGTAGGAAGAACGGACTTCTCTATTTTCTTTTCATTTTTCTTAGCCATTATTATTCATCCTTCATGAATTCGTTAACGAGGTTACGATCTGAGCCATCAGGATAAGCACAGTACATTGTTGCATCAGGGTCCATGTTCGCTATGTTCTGTTTATCTGCATCACTGAGTATGACCATAACCATATTTAAAGAACTGTCATAAATTGTATTTCCTACTTTGATTTTCATGTTATGCTCCCTGCTGTCCAGGCCCAGTGTAGAGCCTTGGTTTTTTCGGTACATCGATCTGACTCTTTGGCTCGATGATAGTAACCAGAGCAATCAACTCAGTATCGACAACCATGTATGCGTTTGGATCTTTATCTTCTGCATAGTCTTGAATACAGAAGGACTTATTTGGATTGGGACCCCAGATATCCTCTCGCATTTTTCTTGCCATCTTCGGAGCAGACAGTTCATCGAAACCTACTAGAATCTGTTGTCCACTTTTTAACATTACTGCAATATTAACACTTTTAGTTTCCATCTTTTGATTCTCCTTTAAAATATTCTTCTTTTTCTTTATCTGACATATTGTCCCACCAGTCAAACTGTCCTTCGAATGTTCCTGGAATATTTCCTTCTTCCATTCCCATTGGTTACTCCTTTCTATGCAGCTCTTACGCTGCCCTTCTTTCTTTTGCCATCGGTTGAATAGACAACATATCTAACAACGTCCAAAGTATGGTCGTCTTTACCTACCGGTATATCAGCAGGATTATTTTTCTTAGTTCCCTTCGGATAATGATAAGAAGGAAACTCTCGAGCCGTATTCCTACAGGTGTTAAAGATAAACAGGCTCGGCTTCTTATTCTCTTTGATCTTTAGCTTAGATTGCACCAACTCAATACCTCGAGCGATATCTTTATGAGCACACCTGGTTACAATACCAGCCTTCCTCATATCAGATCTGTTCTCTGCATTTTCAGGATCTGCCCAGTTAACTAAGTACTGCTCTTTACCACTAAGTCGTTTGACCGTACTGATATGTTCTTGTATACCAGTCCTGGCTTTATAGTATTCTCTAAAGACGTACCAGTTCTCGTCCTTATCCTTTGCCATCCATAGACAGCAGAAAGGATTAGTGAAGCCAAAGTCGAATCCTCTATATAAGCCCCATCCCTCAGGTATCGGGAATGGTTTAATAACATGGACCTGTCTACTAAACGTACTGTACACTGCTCCATGGAAGGATGCGAACTTACCTTCGATTCTAGTCGTCTGTGTTTCAGCAGGCCAACTAGCGATGAGCTTATCTATTCTGTCATCTGCGATATAACCGCCTCGACTCTTTCGGTTAGAATTCAGATTAGCATAGAACACTTCATCTGTGTCAGGCAGATCTTCGATTCGCTCTTCTAGTTCAGGCTGTGGAAGAACAGGCGTCATAGACCAAGAGATATAACCTTCCTTTACTAATAGCCTTGCCTGGATCTCGTCGAATATACCAACAAAATCATGATGGCATTGTTCATCACAGTAACAGGAGTCAATAGCTCTACCCTGGAATAATTCTCTTCCCTGATTGAAGGCCTTGAACTCGATCTTGTGTCCATTCTTTAAGAAGACCTTTCTAGGAACCTTATCTTGGCCATAAACGATGTTGGCTATATGGTGTTTAGGAATAAGCTGTTCTAGGTTATCAGCCCAGAGGATATCACGGACCTGTTCCCAGGATTCGATACAACACCAATGCGTTCCTTTATTAATCTTCTTAAATGGATGGATGTTTAAAACAACTTGAGCCAGGTCAACCATATTAGTATGAGTCTTACCTGACTGGTTCCCACCAAAGAACCATTTGATGTCAGCGTTGGACTTATGGAAATCACTCTGTGTGCTATCGTCTTCCAAAGGTTTGTATAGGGCCAATTTAGGTCCTAACCATTTAATTTGCGTAGTCGTTAGCATTGTAAAAGAAATTCCCTTAATATATCCAGATCATCATCGTAACTATTAATTAGGGTTTGATGATAACTTATATCTCCAACGAGTGAATCATCAAAGTTATTATTTATTGCTAAGAACCTTATCCAGTCTATATGGACTTGGCGATAAAACTCTATAGCGATTATTTCCGTTTCAACTTCTTGTTTCTTGGACATCGGACTATCCTCCAAAAAACTTCAGTTAATGTTATGGTGCAGTAAGGCCTCCAAGAACATTGTTAATACTACGGATATTCTCAGCCTCAGTATTTGTCATCTTCTGAATAAGCAGTATATCTCCAGTTGTCTTATGCTTATACTCTAGTTGCCAGGGAGTAGTGTCAGTGTTGATAATCTTATTCGCGTTAAGTAGATCCATTATCAATTCACTTGTTCGACCGCCATTGTTAAAGAAGGTTTCGAAGTTCTCTCCTGTCTTAGCAGTAAGCTCTGTTCCTTTTATAGCTTGAGTTTCAACACAGACCAGTGGTAGCATAACGTATGCCGAAGTTGAATCTGGAATAACAGCCCAATCATCACTAACAGGTAACGTTGCAATTTTTGTTGTACCATCATAACCAATTATTCTCTTAACTTGATCTTCACCTTTGCCGGACCGAATGAACACCATCTGGTTTCGATATACATCATCCTCATCAGAAGCCAGTTCATTAAGTTTAATTGTATTAGCTGTTGCGCTTTGAGCAAGTCCTTCATTGACGTGTTCTCTACCAGGATCACTTATAATAATGAATTCGCTATCATCGGCAGGATTAACTTTCCAGTTTCGGTCGACTGTTGCTACTTTGTCACTTCCTCTGTATTGATAGATTAATCTACTTTGACCAACACCTGTTCCTGCAATGATGCATACTCTGCCGGGATCGTAAGAGCCATTAACTGCAGAAGCATCAACATCAAATTGAATTTGATTATTACCTGTTCCTGGACCTCTGGCAAGTTCATTTCTAATAACATGAGCTGCCATAGTACGTAACCTTCTTCCAGCAGAGGTTGGAACATTATGATTTGAGGCAGTTAGCAATGCATCCCAAACGTCGTTCTCAGCTTCCTTATATATACCGCCGTTTCCAAAGTTAACTCCAGCGACAGCAGGTTTGATTATGTCACCTGCTACTACAGTGATAGCATCGGTATTGCCATATAGATTAAGATGACCACTGTCAGAAAGAGCTTCTGCAGTCTGTCCATCCCTGATAGTTAAATCAGGTTTATAGATAGCAATCGTTACAGTTGCTAATCCAGATACTGGATAGACTATGGCAATTTCATTAGCCATTCTGTGGTTTGCCTTCTAACAAGTTATAAATAGGACCAACGGATATTGGACCATACACTTTACCAACGCGATCTTTAATCAGCGTCACATCTTCAGCAGTGAGTTCGATCTTTTCTGCTTCAAGAATCTTACTAGCGAGTTGCCATCTTTTAAACTTGTCTGTGCCTGATTCTTTTCGGTCTGAGTCAGTCATCCCAAGTAAAGCATCGGCACAAGCTTCACCTAAAGATAATGCTACAGGAACAGGTACTTCATCGGTTTCTTTTTTGACGAGCTTTTCTAACGGCTCACCTTTTAGTGTTAGCAACATTTCTTTAAAATTAATGTTCATTACTTGTTTCCTTTCATTCAAATACACTTGTATATTCATTGTCTTCGTCAGCCAAACGTTTTAATCCATGCTTTATTTCACGATCACCATAAGCAAAGATGACCTTTGTAAACCACTCTTTCACAGTGTAAGCATTAATTAGTATTCCCGGATTATCAGGATCATCTATTTGGGGAATTGGATGCTCTTTTAAAAAACCCGCAGATGCCTTCTCTACGTTAACATTTTGTATTGTTTTTGAAATAATTATATCAGCCATTATGCAGCCTGCCTAACTAAACCTAGTCTCTGTAACTCTGTTATCACGTTATCAACTGAAGCTCCAACCCCTGTTTGCAGTTGGTTCTGAGAGACTGGAGTTGTCCCAAAAAAACCAACATTATTCGTTACTTCTAATTGCAAAAGTACCGCAGTTGCTGAACCCATTTGCGTTATATTTCCTGTTGATGATATCTGTGTGTAATTCGCTACTCCACCATCGCCTAATTGTGTGATGCCATTAACTTGTAAAGGATTAGATGGAGATGTTGTTGAAGCAAGCCCTATACCTAACCCGTTTGTGCTCAATTTAAATATGGGAGCCAAATGACTTGGTGTTGATCGCGGGTCTATGTACCAGTACGTCACTGATGGAGTTCCACCCTGATTGAGCGAACCAAAAAAGGCAAATCTGCCAGCATTTATAGTTGTGTTATTATTAGTTATATATGGGTCAAAGAATGATACTGAGATACCAGTTCCAGACGTATCAACAAGATTTGTTTTAATAGTTGGTCGTCTACCGGTTAGTGTAAGTAGCGGGTCTGTAGTAAATCTGCCTAAGGTAAACATCTCTTGCCATGATGAGCCATTATCTTCAGAATTACTTACCCTGAAAAATGTTCCCTCACTACGCATTCTAAACTCAAAATTATCTGAATTTCCTCGATCAAAAATTATTGTGGAATACGTACCAGTGCTTCTTAAAGTTAAGATAGCTTCTGGGGCTACTATATTAATATTAGAATAAGTGCTTGCAGCCATATTACCGGTAGTACTCAAATTCTCGTTTCCAAAACTTATAGCATCAGACAAAGAAGTGAAAGAACCCGCTTTGATTATGATGTCCTGATCGATAAAGACTTTGTTAGCGTCTGACAGAACGATAATGTCTGTGTCAGCAGTTATTCCAATATTCCCACCGTTTACTAATAAGTTCCCACCTAGCGTGGTAAGACCAGAGCCACGGAAACTATAAGCGGGGTTACCCGTGATGTTACCAAAGAATAAGATTGGCACAGCAGGTATAAGTTCTAGTAAGCTTCCACCACCGTTTCTAAACACAACACCCCCTGAGTCTTGGATATCTATAACTTTAGGAGCATCGCTCCAGTCAGCGGTCGTGTTCCCTGTCCAAGTCCAAGCACCTGCATTTGTGAGCAAACCACAATCTAACGAACCAGCTATAGTAAGATTATCAGAAGTAAGCGTAAGTAAATCATCGTCAGAAACAATACCAATAGTAGCCCCATCACCCAAAGTAAGATCACCAGTTGTGAGTATATCCTGAGTAGCATTCGTCCAATCAATATGCTGATTAGCAACATAGCCTGCAATGTAATCGTGATGTACGGTTTCAATAAGCACTATTTATACCTCTGCAATAATTCCTCTTGTATGCTCTTTGCAACTTCGTCTTCCATAGATGCTTCGAAATTCGCCATAACTCCTTCGATCGATTTAAGGTCAGGAAGTAATTTCTTCATTAAAGCGATCATTACTGTTTTATCTGCATATCCCTTCATAACAAAGACCTTGAGTAAGGATTCACCTGTCTCAAGTTCGACCTCTTTGATAGCATCCATTAATTCCTTTATGGAATACTTGTTCTTACTCCCCTTAGGACGACCATTGCGATTGGCAGTATGTCCTGGGAGAAGATGGCCTTTATCATCCCTTGCTGGAGTACTATCTGTTAGTACTTCCTTCTTGAATTTGGCCTTCTTGCTATATTTTCTTTTTGACTTATACTTAGGAGGCATATCCCGATACCCTAACAATTAATTACCCAAACCTTTTATCCCATTTCCTTTTATCCTCGAGTTGTTTACATGCATAATATATACGACATGCAGCACTTTAGCAGGCACAATTCCTCCTTATTCTACGGTATTGGATATGGTGTGTCCATGGTATGGTAGCCTATGGTATAGGCATGTAGCAAAAAATGTGATTATTTTTGACAATCTCATTACTTGTTGAGATTCATCAGGAAATATCGGCCTACTCCTACTGCATCAGCTTGATCGGGCTGAGTGATGTTTATACCAAAGCTTCTGTTAATACGACGTTGGGTGTCTTCCTTCTTAGTGTTCCCTTTCCATTTACGTACCCCCAATAGGTGTACTTTGCAACCCATCCTTTTCGCCATTGACCTTATACTATGCACTACTGCAGTAAGCTTCAGGACAGACCCTGAGTTGTTTGCACCTTCTCCTTTTGCAGTACCTATAAAGATCGCAGGTTCCTCAATTACTACTACGTCAATAGGTATATCCTGGAGTATCTTCTGGACATCTATAAGGAGCAAGTCCATACGTTGCATCCAGTCAAGGGATTTATTCTTTATCTGAAATACTCCACTATCCATATACTTGTATTCTCGGACAGCAAGCTGTGCTCCTTTGTTATGCAATCTACCTGCTACGTTAAATATGGCCCATCCTAGGTTTTCAGTACCAGGATCTATGGCTAGTAGCTTTTTAATTACTTGTTTCTTTTTCTTATATTTAGGTGGCATACTAAAAACTCCTGTTTTTTGCTCCTTTTACCTTATTTCCTATTTAAGCTCATTATATGTAATGCAATTTCATAAGTCAGCAAAAAACCTTCGTACGGTGAATTGTGGTACTACGTTTATCCTGAAGAGGAAGTTTGGTCGAACGAAGGTGTACGGAGGTTTTTGGTCAATGTAAAAGAATTACATTAGAAAACACCTCTAGAAACAGGTAATTGCATTTCTCTTCATAAGTCTATATATTATATATATATATATTATATATCTATTTTATTTATTTATTTATATTATAAGATGAGCAGTATAATAATAACATATAGGGGGTTAACTTAGCCTTCCCATCCACCTAAGAGGAAGAGGACAATTGCATTGTATACCGTTATATAGCTTAATATCCTATATATACGCTCAACTCACAAAATAAATAAATTAATCCTGATATATTTAATCCCTTATGGTATACTACGGATGGACACCAAAAAGGTGTAAAAACGAGTATATAAAGGTAAGGAGAGAAACATGAGTCAAGAATCTATGAAAGATCAGGCTATATGTATTTTGTATACCTACAGAAAAGAATTAAAGGATGAATTAGATTCTGTTAATACAGCACTTAAGATCATCGACGATATGCCTTTGCTGAGCATAAAACCAAAGACGAGTTCGAACACTTAAAAAGCGAAGATTAAAAAAAAAAAACGAGTATATAAAGGAGAGCAAGGCAAATGAATAAGGAATTACGACTATTAAATTTTATCGCCATCTTAAGTGGTATAACTTTCTTTCTGGGAATATTACCATATAAGATAGGTACTTGGTTCTGTCAACTCAGACCACAGAACTGTCATGGAGACGATCCCATCTGTCTATGGTATATGGCGTGGCCCAAAGGATTATTCGCTGGTATAATAGGTGTATTCGTTTTGGCCTTCATATTCAAGATCCTTCAGGCTCTATGGGAAATAGCGGGGGAATTCACCGCCGAAAAAAAGAAAGAGGACAATCCTTATATAAGGAAATAGTATCATGGCTGGACAAGAAATAAAACAAGAAGACTGGATAAAGGTAACGGATAAGAAGCCTATGCTTGCCAGGTATTACGGCAAGGTGGGAAAGGTAGTAAGCTTACATCCTAGAAGTAACATGCCTATCCAAGTTACCTTTACAGGATGTGGCCTTCCCAACATGGGCTTCAAAGAATCAGAAGTTGAAGTATTAGCCTATAAGAAACAGGCAGAGAGGAAACCAAAATGAACAAGTTAATTGAACTACTGAAAACATGGTGGCTACGTCAGAAAGCTCTAAAGCTTCTTGATCGTTTTCATAAAGCTTATAAATTTCCTAGTCATTTCCATGATGCCGGTCCTGTACATCCAAACCCTACAGGTATGATATGTGGCAGATGTTATGCTCAGGTCAATGAGCTGTTCGATGCTCCCTGCCAAGAAAAACCTGAGGATCTAAAAGGACAGCCATTAGGTATGTATCACTGCCCCGATTGTGGAGCTATGGTATTGGCTGGAGTTGCTCATCCCCAGTTATGTGAACTATGCAGAGATCTGAAACACCCAGGATATGATGAGGTGACCAAATGAACTATACACTCAGAATATTACAGAGGACCTTACCCTCGTCTATATCTCAGGACCGAGATCGAACTAGACACTACTGGGTATTGGAGAATAGCAGAGGAGACTTTATCTGCCGGAGTTTCAATGGCCGCTGCAGAGGAGCTAACTGGGGCTATAAGCATAAGTCTACTGCCATTACATCGGCTAGACGTTTTATGGGTCAATGTCTTGGTGCCCATTATGTCAGAGTGGTTGAGGGCTACTATCCAGATGACAAAGGAAAACTGATTGATGGTAAAAACCTAACCAAGAGACGGAAGGCTAAAAAGAAAGAAACTCCCGAATCTAAGAGAGGTAAATCTAGAGCTCGTCGTATAATGAGAACTCCTATGCATGTACCCTTGCTCTTAATCATGGCCTGTCTTCTCAATCTCTTTATATCAGGCTGCGTAAAAGAAAACAATGTCTATAATGGTACTTATCAAAGAGCCCCTGCTAGGTACTACCGGACTTATACTTTACCAAGTGGGCGAACGTTAATTGAAGAACTACCAAACTAAAGGAGTAAGGCAATGAAGACCACAATATTATCAAAGGTGATTATAACTACTGATTCATCTGGCTTATCAAAGAGACAGTTAGAAGAAGTAACAGAGGCCGAGATACTGCTTGGGACAGAGCATCGGCTAAATGAGCTTGGTCTGCTAGGGGTGAACGTTAATACCTCCGATGGAAAACCTCATGACGTATCGCTCAGGTTTCATTTCTGGGACCCTGGACTCGAGAATGAAATTAATGGATTGTTAAAGGACCTCAAACAATACCTCGAAAAGGTTGACTGTCCAGGCTGTCCTGAATTAGTCTCTCGTATCAATGCTCAGATAGATACTGCAATTGAGATCAAACCAAACCAATTTCCTAAGATAACTGATAAAGTAAAGATCCTCAAGCTAGGAGCAGATGGTCAACGTAAGTAACCTGCACCCCAAATCCTTATTATGTCCAAGTTCCAGGAGCACCTATTATGCAATTCAGAAAAGATGAACTCAAAATTTTGGAGAAAGCGAATGCGGTATCAAATTCTGTTTAACATACTAATCATTATCTGGCTCTTCAGTATTGAGAGACGGTTAAAAATAGTCGACAAAGCCTTTTATCCAATCGGCCTAGTCATAACCCGTTTATACAAAAAGGTATTCGGAGAGAACGAAGATGAACCAGTGGATAATTGAAAATGCAGAGTGGGCCTTTATCCTACTCCTTATAATCCTGGCAACCGGAGTATTCTTTATCAGAATGGCCTCGGCTATATATTGGGGTGACCGTTGCCATCGTTGTAAAGCTAAAGGCAGTGGAAAGTGGAGTATTAATCAAGACCACGAAGAAGAGTATCTCTGCTCTGAATGTGGATATGAACTTTACTACCAACTACCGGAAAGAGTATTTGGATGAAACGAGATCCTAAGACAATGAAGACGCGTGACTTCCAATGGTTGTATAAACTAGTGGAAGAACATGCCAGAGCAGAGGTGGCAGCTCGGATGGGCGTCATGCCAAAAGACACGTATGCCAATACTGTCGAGATGATGGTTGAGAAACTGGATGAGCTAAGAGAATACCTATTCGGAACCTCAGACCTTGTAGAGCTAGCCGACCTATTTGGTATCAAGATGCCTACTCCTAAAAAGGAGAAGAAGGTCAAGTCCAAGAAGAAGACCTATTCTAAGAAGAAGAAGTACTCTAAAAAGAAGGTCCTGAATATCAGAGACCAAGAGAATGCCCAGGTTAGTAACCTAACCAAGAAGCTAAAGAAAGAAACAGATCCGGCGGAGAAACGTAAGCTCCGCAGGCAGTTAAGAAAATTAGGACATAGCGGTGGCACTCGATAATGCTTAGAAAGTTAATGATACTACGATTACGGTTCTTTTTATTGCTCGGTGCAATATATTTAAGAATTCGTTTCGGCAAACCTCCAGGAGGTACACGATAATGGAATTTATGTTAAGAACAGCAGCAGCAATGTTGAATTGTGAACAGAGTCAACTACATCCTGACTTTGTTAAATACTTAGGAGAGATCCAAAGCATGGTTTTCCAAGTAGATGGACAGATAACCAGCAGACAGATCGTGGCTCCTGCCATAGTTAACTGGAAGTTGATCACAGGACAAAAAGCAAAGGTAGACTAATGTCCAGGAACGATACTATAAATATCAAGACAGATATAATGTACAGATGGAGTGAACGTGAGATTGATGATGATTTCAATACCTGCGTTCTGGCCACGGATGATCTGTGGTATCTGTCAGTTCTGGCCGAGCTGGCTGGTGAGGGTATTATAACCGAAGAGGGACTCGTTTCAGAGTATGGTGAGGCTACTGGCAATACCGATACTGGCGAATGGGAAGAAGGCGAAGGAATTGATTTTGAAACTGACACTTGGTAAAAGGAGTTATAAAATGAAAGATGTATATACCATTATTGTAATTGCCCTTATCTTGGCAATAGCTTCATTAGTGTTAATAGGATGTGCTCCTGAACCTAGACCGGTCAGAACTACCGAACAAAAGGTGCAATCGTTTCTGAGAATATTTACAGATCCAAACATGGTCCCTGTTTTGCGGCATATCCGTATAAAACAGATGGAGTCTATAATGGAAAAAGAACTTGAAGAGCTCGACCGTGAAAGAGCTTTGAACCAACTTTAATGAAAAGAGTAAGGCAATGTCCAAAGGACAAAACAAATTCGCTGCAAAGAGGGCTGCTCGTAAGCAGTCTAAGCAGGACAGAGATAAAGTCAAGGCCATCGCTAGGGCCGATTCATTAAAGCCCATCGGAGGGAAATGCCCTGAGTGTAAGTTACGTATTCGTACTAATACCATAGAGAAGCATCGCTCAGGTATTAGTTATATCCGTCGTGTCGGTATAATGAAAGACCGCTCAAGAAAGTCGCCCTGTTGAACTACTCTAAGGTCAACATAACTATTGATCGACGGCTAAGGAAGCTATGCTTTAAGCCTTATCCTGGACATCGTAAAGGCTGTCCCAATTTTGGTAAGAAAGCAGGCTGTCCTCCTCAGGTACCTATGATCAATAAACTCTTTGATCTATCTAAACCTGTTTGGGCGATCTGGAACGTCTTTGACTTGGCAGCGCATTGCGATAGGATGAGGGAGGCCCATCCTGACTGGAGTAAGCGTCAGGTTGAGTGCTGTTTATATTGGCAGCCTACCGCTAGGAAACAATTATACTATATCTCTGTCGAGTTTTTACAGGAACATAAAGACAAAGACCTTATGGTCATCTCCTGTCCTGAAGCTTGTGGAGTGAACGTTACGAAAACTATGTTGGACATTGGCCATGAACTGGAATGGCCCCCTGTAACAAAGACTTATCAAGTATTGTTGGCGGGAACCCGAATTCGTAAATCTGTAAGAAAAAGGAGATCTAAATATGTTAATGAATAGAAGAGAATTATTAAAATTGGCAGGTATAGCTGCTGTCTGTCCAAAACAAGCGTTACTTAGACTACCTAAGAAAGGACTCGACGGGCTGGATCTATTCGCAGGTGGTGTTGTAGATATAAGCCCTACCAATCCTGGCTATGTGTTATACCACCTTGCGTTATCAGTGCTGCCTCCTGACCGGATTGATCACGAAGCTTTTATAGCTATCGCTGGAAGCTGTACTGAGAAGCTTGATCCTGACGAAGTTCCTACTGAGACCGTCTTAGATGCGATGGGCTATCTGGCCGACAAGTGCAAAGTTGGAGTGTGGTTCGATGGCTCAACTGGGATAATGAGTGTTATGACTGAAAACGAAGCTATAGGGTGGTTCAATAATGGGGAAGTATAAGAAAATAACTATCTTCAAGAATCACTATAGGTTTCTCAGTAATTTTGCAGAGAGTGGTATCTTCCATCAAGGAGAATACTATCGCACAGCTGAGCATCTGTACCAGGCGCTTAAGACAGACAACCCTAGCGATAAGTATCAGATAAGGAAGACGCCATTCCCTGACAAAGCTAAGAGGATAGGACAAGAGGTGGATCTACGCCCTGACTGGGAGGAGGTCAAGGATATGATCATGCTCTTAGTTGTTATGGCTAAGTTCAAACAGAATTCACATCTGGCCAAGGAACTTAAGGCGACAGGGAACGCGATCTTAATCGAAGGTAATTATTGGCACGATAACTATTGGGGCAGATGTACTTGTCCTAAATGTAAAGATGTACAAGCCCACAATATGCTGGGCAGAATTTTAATGAGAGTTAGGAGAACGTTATAATGGGAAGAAAATCAATACATGTAAAGAGTGCTATTGTTAAGGCTCATGGAAAAGCAGATTCAATAAAGAGGATGGCTTTCCTCCTTAAGGTAACTGAAGCTACGGTCCATAACTACATGAAGAAATATAAGCTGGCATCCTTTGAAGTTACAGCCAACGATTTTTCTTTCGATGTAGCTAGAGCTTATACCTACGATACCACGACTAGAGATCTGGTAGCTAAGTTTGGTTACTCAGTCGGAGGTGTTCGGTATCACTTGGAGAAGTTCGTGCTATTCCCTCTCAAGTATAGGCTTACTGATAAGTGGTCTCCTCCTAAGAAGATCCAGCATATTAAGGTTATCAACGCTCTGATAGCTAGGGACACTGATGACCCCAGAGAATTGGTAGGTCTGCCAGGACTGTCTAACGAGTTAATCGACGACTACTGGAAACATGCTACAGGTAAAGTTCTTGAGGATTATGACGAATGACAAGGATAGGTATAGTTGGGTCTAGGAGAAGGAATACTACTAAAGACCTAATACGTGTTGAGGATGCTTTCTTTGACGTTTATGAAGATGGCGATACTATTGTCAGTGGAGGCTGTCCTAAAGGTGGCGACAGATTTGCTGAGATAATAGCTTCTCAACACGAGATACCTATTCTAGTTCATAAACCAGACTGGTCAATAGGTAGGCACGCTGGATTTTCAAGGAACACAAATATAGCTGAAGATTCTGATGTCCTGATAGCCTGTGTGTCCGGCGATCGAACAGGTGGGACTGAAGATACCGTTTATAAGTTTAGAGGATTCTATCCAGAAGGGAGAGTAATTTTAGTATGAATGAAGACTATTGGAAGAGACGAGAAGAGTTAGATAAGGCCTGGAGAGATGCTCCTCGCGATATACTCATGGGTGGGGCTCTTGCCCTATTAACAATAATAATATGTGGCAGCGTGATAGGACTACTTATCATATCTGTTATGGACTATATCACAAAGTAAAGGAGATTCAAGATGGACCCTATAAAATTTGAGTCAATGAACGAAACCTTTGCAGAAGATCAACCACAGTATATACCGCTGCCTGTCTTCAAAGATCCTGATGGTCGAGTAACCAGCGTTTGGAAACCCACCGAGGAAGAGAAGAAGATAATCGCAGCAGGTGGTATGGTCTGTCTGTGTCAGAGTACTTTTAATGAACCGCTACAACCCGTAAACTTATGGGCAGCCGATGTTAAGGAGATCGAATAGATGTATGATTACGAAGAAATGATGCTGGAATTTCATACTGCGTTCAAGGTACCTATCGCCCCTCACCCTACCTTGATTACCGCCGAAGATGCGCTGAGAAGGATAACTCTCATAGTTTCAGAGGCAGGCGAACTAGGTGATGCGCTTCGAGAGAAGGACCTGATCAAAGCTGCCGACGGTGTTGGAGACCTCCTCTACGTTACCTTTGGTATAGCTGCTGAGATGGGCTTACCAATAGACGAGGTCTTCGCCCAGATCCACAGGTCGAATATGACTAAGGTCTGTAAAGATGGCAGTCTGATAAAAGATGCCGGAGGTAAGGTTCTTAAACCTGCCACCTATGAACCTGTAGATTTGAGCTGGCTTCTAGAAGGCCGAGATAACGCTCAGGGAGTTGAGGATGGTTACATCTGTCGGCAATGCCAGTACTATGCTTCTATCCATTGCAAGTCCGCTGCTGGTAAACTATGTCCGAAGTTTACACGAAAGACCACTACTATATGATCGCAATGGTTACGTTCTATATTCGTTCGCCTGAGTTTGGAAGATTTGTAGGACACGCTATGGGCCTTGCATTCTTTGAGGATGCACAGCTCGATGTCTCTCCACAATCTTTCTGTTGTCAGAAGTGTGCTTTAGATTTTATTGACACGTGGAATGACTCCCATCTCAAAAGAACATGTTTCGTTGAAGAAGGCATTCTATGACAGTACAGCAAGTACAGGTTAGAAGAGTACATCCGTTTAGAAAGTTTATGCCTCATCAGGTAAGGGCTACTAACTTCTTAAAAAAGATGAATGGTTGTGTCGGTCTGTACATGGCTTGCGGAACTGGTAAGACCTTAGTGGTTGCCAGATATGCTAGATTCCGTTTACCTGCCCTGATAATCTGCAGGAGAGATGATTACTTTACTTGGCAGAAAGAGTTAGCCCTAGAAGGAGTTCCTGGAAGTGAGGTATTCGCACTACAGAATACTAGACAGGAACTGCCTCTTGATCCACGCTGGGCGATCATAACATACGGACAGGTTAGGAATGCCAGGATCTTCCGTTGGATTAGGAGCATGCTCTGGAAGGTTACTGCCGCTGATGAATCGCATACTATTAAAAGGTGGAAAGCTAAGCGAACTAAAAAGGTGATAGCAGCTACTAGGCATATCCCTCATAGAATAGCTATGACAGGAACGCCTATCACAAATACTCCTGGCGACGTTTACACGCAGTCCTTATTCGTAGATAATGGTAGAACGTTCGGTAACAACTGGTGGAAGTTTAAAAAGAGATATTATATCCAATCAGGTCCTGGATGGTATCTGAAGCATAACGCCAAGGATCTTATCGCTAGTAAACTTAGTAGGATGTCCTTCTACGTTCATGAGGATGACGTACTTAACCTTCCTCCTGTTCGTCGATTGACTAAATCAGTTCGGATGTCTGGACAGCAGCGACACCTGTATAGAAAGATCATGTCAGACTTTGATGTGGTAATCCCTGGTAGACCCATCATAGAACTTAATCAGGTAATATCGCAGTGCATTAAGTATAGACAGATCGCTTCAGGTTTTATCTACGATGAAAATCATAGACCTATTTGGATGAAGTCTCCTAAGCTAGATTTGCTGAAAGAGTTTCTTGTCTCAGAAGACTATTTCAAAAACAAAGAGAAGCTTGTTATATGGTGTGCTCATACTGCTGAGATTTTTAAGATAGCTTCGGAAGCTAAGAACCTGGGTATCAAATCAGTCACATTCAGTGGTAGATTAGATCCTGACCAAAAGATTGAAGCTCGTGAAAGATTTGCTGAAGATAAATCTGTTAAGCTATTCGTTGGACAGGTAGATGCTGGAGTTGGAATGAACGAGTTAGTCGTAGCTGATACGGCAGTATACTTCTCTAACTCTTCTAGAGTGGTATCGCGTCAGCAATCTGAAAAGAGAATACGTCGGAAAGGTTCAGAAGGATTTGAGTGTATAACTTACTGGGATTTTGTCTCAGAAGATTCTATCGATATTACTATATTAGAAGCTCTCATGCAGAATATCTCCCTGGCTGACTATATAACGGCCAGGATTAACATGGGAGATTCGCTTTCTCGCATTCTCAATTTGACAGCTTACAAATGAAATAACTTATCATATAATTAAAAATTAATCGAAAAGAAAGGAGTAAGGCAAGATGGCAAATTCATTGTTAATAGTAGAAAATCCATTCCCAAAGCCTCCCCGTATTCCTAAGAGATTTGGTTGGTCATATTCCACCCAAAAGCTTTTTAGGAAATGTAAGCGTAAGTTCTTCTGGACTAAGTTGTTTAGATTAAGGTCTCGAAGAGAAGCCGCTCCGTTGGTCATCAGTAGTGCTGGACACGAAGGACTAGAATTGTGGTATCGCTTTCCAAAAGTACGAATGAGCAAAGTGGCTGCGAGAATCGTCAAAGAAACTAAAGCCAGGATCGAAGGTAACTCTCGTTTCTATAATCAGGATGACTACGATAACCTGATGATCTTATTAGATACTGTCACGGGTATGCTGATGGGCTACGCTAGTAACTATGCTAGTGACCGAAAGAAATGGAAGATCAACAGGAAGACCGGAGTTGAGGCGTGGTTTGATATTAATATGGGCCCCTTTGACTACAGAGGTAAGATAGACCTGCTGCCCATCATTGATGGTAAACAACGAGTTCTAGACCATAAGATCATCAGCAAGCTTGACGGAGCTTTTATAGAAGCTCTGCCGATGGATGGACAGCTGCGAAGTTATCTGTTAGGAACTAGGAGAGGACTAAACCTTAATCCTAAGCAGGTTACTTACAATATGATTAAGAAGTGTAAGCTGAGGAGAAAGTCAAGCGAGTCGCTTAAGGATTTTTCTGACCGTATACAGCTAGACTATATGAACAGGCCTGAGTTCTACTTCCATCGTGAAACTCTTACCTTTACTAAAGCTGAGATAGCTAACTTCGTATACAGCTTAGAAACAACTAATGCTGAGTATGAATGGTTACTTAGCAGGATGGACGATCCTCTTGATCCACAGGAGTGGCCAGAGGCAGATCATAATTGTGGAGAATTCTTTAAGACCTGTGAATTCTTTCCTCTTTGCAACGAGTGTTTAGATCGTGGAACAGGTCAACTATATTCTCAATATAATCCGGAGGATAAAAAACATGCCACCAAAAAGAAAAAAGGCAAAGGCAAAGTCGTCAAAAAAGGCAGTAAAGGTAAAGGCCAAAAGAAAAAGTGAGATTGTCTTACCAACAGATAGGTCAGTAATAGCTCAGACCATCTTTGACCATATCATCATGGTGTACGGTCCTCCAGGTGTGGGCAAGACAATGTTCATCGACAGTTTGGCTGATCAAGTTTTCTTTATCAGTACAGACCGAGGAACTCGTTACCTATCAGCTCGTAGGTTAGAAGCTCATAACTATGAGCAGTTAGATGCGATTGTAAAGAAACTAGAGTCCGAGTTTAAAGCCGGTACTCTTGCTTACGACCTTGTCTGTCTAGACCATGTTAACGACATCTGTCTTATGGTCGAGGAGTATACCTGCGATCAATTAGGTATTGAAGCTCTGGGCGATGTAGGTTTCGCCAAGGGTTGGAAGGCCTATAAGAAAGGTATCTGGACCATTCTGCAAAGGTTGTTGAAGATTAACGTTGGAGTAGCGCTTATCTGCCACGAGCGGATTACGACTATTAGGACTTCGGTCATGGAGACTGAACGTACAATGCCTGACATAGGTAAGTCAGCCAGTAAAGTGTTAGTTCCAGTTTGTGATATTGTTGGTTACTGCGGATTCAAAATTATGCGGGAAGGAGGTAAGCGTAAACAAGTCCGCACTATTCGTACTAAGTGTTTAGAATCTATCTATGCTAAAGATAGAACAGGTCGTAGAAAACCAGTTGATGGTTTTGAATTATTGAATGGCGAAGCTTTCGCCGAAACTTTTAAGAAAGGGGCCAAGAAACATGGCAAGAAAAAAAAGCGCAAAGTCAAAAAAGGCTAAAGCCAAAGATGAGCACGGGCTGGGCTCAGTAAATGAACAGCTGGATTCTGTGTTTGAAGAATCCTGGGAAGGCGTCGACGCTTATACCTTCGACGAAACTCCCGACGGCAGCTATCCTTCTAAGTTAGTTGGTGCCAACATCAACAACGCTAAGTCTAGCGGACGTTTGCAGTGCTCTTGGGAATGGATTATTGTATCGGGCGACAATAAAGGTCGTCATATCTTTATCCATCAGGGTCTCAATACCGAAGATGCTTTGGCCTACTTCAAAGGCAGCCTAGCTCGCCTCGGTTACGAAGAGCCAAGCACCAAGAAGAAACTGTTGGCAACGTTGGAAGAGATGGTAGAAGGACCTACCTACGCTGTTGTACGTCTGGCAACTAAGAAGAAAAAGAATTCTGATGGTGACATGGTTGAGCAGCAGAACAGCCGCATCATTAAGGCTTTGGATTCTGACGAGGTCGAGGATGAACTCGATGAAGATGCCGTGGCTACTGAGGATAGCGTTGAACCTGATGCCGAAGAGACCGAAGCCGAATCCGAAGAGGAAGGCGAGGACTGGGCTAAAGGTGATCGTTGTGTCGTAGACATTGACGGCAAGGATTATCCTGGTAAGATCAAGAAGCTCAAAGGCGACGATGACGCCCTCGTTAAGTTCGATGATGGCGACGAGCAGGAAATTGCCTTGGACGATCTCAAGGAAGAGGAAGCCGAAGAGACCGAGGAAGAACCTGAAGCAGAGGCCGAAGAGGAAGAGACCGAGGAAGAACCTGAAGCAGAGGCCGAAGAGGAAGAGGCCGAAGAAGAAGGTGAAGCTTGGGCTAAGGGCGACCGCTGCTTAGTTGATATCGACGGTAAGGACTACGCCGGTAAGATCACAAAGATCGATGACGAGAATGCTAACGTCACGTTTGACGACGGTGACAAGCAGGTAATCGACATCGACGACCTCAAGGAAGAGGAAGCTGAAGAAGAGGCCGAAGAAGAAGGTGAAGAGGAAGAGGAAGTTCCTCCCTGTGAACTGAAGAGCAAGAAGCTCAGTTCTGCTGAAGTTAAGGAGACCAACAAGCTGGCAAAGGAATACAGCTTTGCTCCTGACGACTTCGACAGCTCGGCCAAACTACTTTGTGAGATCGGCGACTACTCAGGTCTGAGTGGTAAGTTCAAGAACCCTGCTGCTTTACTCAAAGCGATCAAGGCGGCAATAGAGGAAGATTAATCTATGATTACTTCGTTAGTCAGATACATAAAAAAGAATGTTAGTCCTGAAGAGTACTATCGGTCAATTTTTCCTGATATTACTTGGCCTACTGGGAGTGACGAGACAAAAGTAAAGTCCCCATTCGTTGAGGAGACAATACCTAGTCTTTCCATTAACAGAGATACAGGAGCATGGTATTCTTTCTGTGCATCGGACGAACAGGGCGGCAACTCCATCGTTTCTTTTCAAGCAGCATACGAAGAGTATTCTGATGGAGAAGCCGCCCGCTCTATTTTTCACAAGTTCATTCATCCCATCATTCCTGATAGTCAGATACGCAAATGGGTTAGGAAGTTATATCAGACTCCTAGCGTTATGCGGTATCTTCGCAAAAGGCATTTATCCAAAGCTAAAATCATACAACATAAGATTGGCTGGAATGGTAATAGGATTATACTGCCTGTCTACAACGAATTCGGATTATGCGTCAGTGCCCGGATGTGCAATCCAAAAGCCAAAGCCAAGGTAATCAACTTCACCTCCAAGAATGAACCACGATCATACGGCAGTCCTACAATGTTATATCCTCTGAAGGTTTTGATGGAAGCTCCTGAGGACGAACCTATCTATATCTGTGAAGGTGAATGGGACATGTTTGTTTTGCTCTGTATGGGCTTATACGCAGTCACCTCATCCTCTGGAGCTAAGACCTGGCCTAGTCAGTATAACGAATTGTTCAGGGGAAGAGATGTAATAATTGTCTACGACAATGATGAGCCAGGTAAAGAGGGAGCCAAGAGAGTATGTAAACAACTTCTAAATCTGGCCAAGAGTATACGACAGCTGGAAGTTCCCAAGAAGTATGGTAAAGATACTACTGACTATGTTACCAAGAAACCTATGATGCGTAAAAAAGAAGCCTGGGAAAGATGGACCGCCAAGGCTAAAACCTTAGTCGACAATCCTGACGAGTTAATTACTCCGCAGGATGAAGCTATAGAAGTTTCCTTAGATCAAGCAAGTAAAGCAGATTGGTTTGGACAGAGAATCTCAATCGAAGCTTTGATCACCGGAAAAGATCACGCTCCTTATCTATTGCCCAAAAAGTTCAGAGTTAGTTGTAGTGATAGCTGTGATGATTGTCCTATCGCGAACAGTGATAAAGGATTTAGAGATTATGACCTAGAGTTGGATAACACTATTGTTCTTCGGATGTTAGATACTCCGTACGATACTACCAGAAGAAGATTACTAAATCGAATTGGGATTACTAATACTCAGAATTGTAAAGGTAAGGTCGATTACCTCAAGACCTTTAACGTAGAGCACGTCATGCTTATTCCAACTTTAGATTCTGAGTCCAAAGAATATGTTGTAAGAGCTGCTTACTATATTGGACATGGTTTACGAGCTAACAAGGCTTACCGCTTTGAAGGATCAATGACCAACTCTCCGAAAGACCAACACGTTATTTACCTATTCGATAAAGCTAAGCCTGTCCAGGACGAGATCGAAACCTTTGAACTAAGTACTGAGCTTCGTAAGAAGCTGACCATATTCAGACCAAAGAAAATAAGTTACCTGGCTAAGATGCAGAGCATAGCTGATTGGCAGTCTCGGAACATAACCAAGATACTCGATCGTCCTGACTTGCACATGATGATAGATTTGGCCTTCCACTCAGTTCCGTCTTTTTGGTTTAACAAGGAGTTTGTACACAGGGGTATGCTGGACGTATTAGTCTTGGGAGATACTCGTTGTGGTAAAGGATATGTCACCGAGAGACTCAGTAAGTATTATAAACTAGGAGAGATTGCCTCGGGTGATAATTGTAGCTTTGCTGGATTGGTAGGAGGGTTACAACAGTTAGGAAACAACTGGAGGATTACGTGGGGATTACTTCCTCTCAACCATAGACGTCTCGTCGTTATAGATGAAGCCTCGAGCCTTGAGACAAAAGAGATTGGTCGTCTTAGCAGGATTAGGTCAGAGGGAGTAGCAGAGATAGTTAAGATCATCCGTGAGACTACACAGGCCAACACTCGAATAATATGGTTGGCTAATCCTCGAAGTGGAAGATCGATGGCTACCTACAATACTGGAATTGAGGCCGTCAAGGAACTAATTGGAGCAGTAGAGGATGTCAGTAGGTTTGATGCTGTTCTGACTGTAGCTTCGAACGAGGTACCTAGTGAAGTTATAAACGCTCCGGCAATATACGATACCAAGGATAAAGATAAATTTCCTGCTGAGCTTTGTCAAGCTTTGATCTTGTGGGCTTGGTCTAGATCTCCAAGTCAGATTACCTTCACTGATAAGGCTACCACAAAGATAATCGAGAAGTCAGTAGAATTTGGCAATACCTACTCTCCAGTTATTCCATTAGTACAAGCTGAGAATATACGTATTAAAATAGCCAAGGTTAGTGCAGCAGTTGCGGCTAGAGTTTTTAGTACAGACAAATCCTTTGAGAAGTTGATCATCACCTCTAAGCATGTTAACTGTGCTACTGAGATTCTAAAATCATTTTATAACAAACCAAGTATGGCCTATAACTTGTTCAGTCAGACAACAGCTGCTGCCTCCCAGGTTAACGAACCTAAGGAAGTTAACAATAGTATAAAGATGCTGAGCTCTGACGAGCTGGCAACAGTTACAGGTCTGCTAGAGATGCATCGGATTAACTCTGATACTCTGGCCGACTATGTGGGAGATCCTGCCACTGCCAAATCCTTGATAGGAGAGTTGGTTCAGCACAGATGCTTAGCTAGAATCGAAGGTACCGGTTGGTACATAAAAAATGCAGGCTTTACTAAACAGCTGCGTAAGAGACAGAAAACTTTATCTAAACAGTAAGGAGAACGAAATGGAAGCACTATTAATGCAAGAACCTTGTGATGTTTTCAGGGTCATACAACAGATCGAGAAGGCAAAGGTCGAGAAGCACAAAAGCCAATCATGGTTGGAGATGCTGCAGAGCATAATCAATGTGGCTCGGCTTAGAGTGTTAGCCAATGAGGTGGTAGACTGGGAAACTCTTTTCTTACAAGCCGGATTTGTGACCAGTGAAATACTGACTGACCATCGCTTCAACCGAATGACCTTTGCCAAGTTCCTGTTAAAGAAGCACAAGGCGTATGGAGTAAAGCCACTGGAGGTCTGGAAAGAACTAGGAATTCTTGTTCGCTTGACTTCTAAGGTAGGCCGGATAGAAAACATCAAGGGTGATGATGCGATTGATCTCGGAGATGAATCGATGCAGGACACACTCAAAGACAGCCTTGGTTACTGTATTCTAGGATATCTTTTAACACAAAGGCTTGCAGAATGAAGAAGGTTTCCAAAATTGATGCTGCTTACATAGCAGGATTCTTTGATGGTGAGGGCAATGCTTGTGCAAAAGGTTCAAAGTATTGCAATCCTAGATTATCTATTAGCCAGAAAAGATCTAAGGTTCTTTATCATATTAGATATGTCTTAGGCTATGGTCGAATTCAGAAGGTTGGACCAAAGCCTATCTATCAATTACATATTGAGGGAAAAGAAAGGGTTATTGAATTTGCTCTTCTAATGCTACCCTACTCTCGGACAAAACGAAAAGAGCTAGAAGTAATCATAAAACTGGCTAACTTGATCTTAGGTCCTGGCGAAAGAAAGGGGGCTAATCAAAAAGCAAAACAGAAAGCTGTCTCGAATAAGAATCTTAAAACAAGGTTAAAACTAAAAGATGAGTTAAAAAGATTAAAGAAAGTGGATAGTGTAAAATGCATACGGCTCAAAGAAGAAAGCTAGAAAAAACTCGGGTAGGTATAACTCAAAAAGGACAAGTAGCTAACATGGAGTATTACGCTACTGTGAACTTCTTTAAGGACACGGCTGACCCAGGTGAGATTTTTATTAAGATCGCCAAGGAAGGTTCTACCATAGCTGGACTGATAGACGCACTTGCTATCACGATTAGTGTAGCTCTACAGTACAGTGTACCTTGGGAGGTACTTGGAAAGAAGTACTTGCAAACTATATTTGATCCTAGAGATGATGAGGCTAGCTCATTGGTCGACGGGATTACTAAAAGTATCGATGAAGTTATCGAGATAAGAAAGGAGTTGATCAAGTGAATATCGACGACGTAACAGATCAAGTTGAAATACCTGGCGATCCAGTCATAAGGATTTTTGCTCTTCAGAGAACTCTGATGACAAAGTACCATTCCATCGAAGTAGCCAATGGGATTAAATATCCAGATCCTCCTTGGAACATTGATGACAGTGCTGTTCAGTATATTCTCAAGGATATGTTCTGGCGCACTACTGAGGAACTCTGTGAAGCTATGGAGGTTATTCCTAATGATGAGACCATTGCTAATTGGAAAGGTCGGTGGGAAAACAATGCTGACCTGAGGCACTTCTTTGAGGAGTTGGCTGACGCTCTGCACTTCCTGGTCGAAGCTTCAATCATAGCAGAGATGAACGAGAACGAGATCTCTGATGTGCTATCCAATATCTTTGCTGAACCTGTTCTCTTCAATATCAACGATGACTTCGATGTCAGGTTACTTGTGGCAGAAGTAATCTTTAGTCTGGGTCTAGCTGCTAACACCTTGAAGAACAAACCCTGGAAACAAACTCAGATGCCTACGGACAAGACCAGGTTCCAACAGAAGCTTCTTGTGGCTTGGAAGGACTTCGCAATAATGTGGAACGAGATGGGCTTCTCCCTGGCTGATGTATACGTGCTGTATACCAGGAAACACACCGTTAATACTTGGAGACAGGAGACGAACTACTAATGAATAAATCATATCCAAACTTAACTATGCTGGCCAAGAATCTACTGCCATCTCTGTTAGAGGATGACGAAGGTACTGGTAAGTCCAATGCCTACCACAGATTCAATATGCTGTTCAGGGCCAAGACCTGCGAATATAACGTAAACCTAGGAAAGGAAACTGGGTTCTCTAAATCCCGCTGGACAAGGCTGGTGAATCAGTACGTTGATCAAGATAGGTTAGAAGCTTTTATTAATGTGACCAGGAAGTTAGGCAACCAGTGTAGTGCTTCTATGTTGTTTAAGTCGATTGCTGGTAAGAGGCTCAACCATCAGTACGGGAACTGTCTGCTCAGTGTAACTTACTGCAATAACACCCTTACCTTACTCAGTAGAACTTGTTACGCCGGTTATATGTCGTTCTTCGATCTCGCCCTGGCCTACAAGATAGCTGAGAAGATTGGTGATCCCAGCAAGATCAAGTTCAGATGGTACGTTGTAGACCTCCAGGTAAGTTATCTGAGATCTATGCAGGTCATCTTCCTGAACAAACGATTGATGACTAAGCTGAAGAGCCTGCACAAAAAGACGAAGACTGCCTTCGAACGAGCTCCGCTTCCATGGCAAAGAGTTGCAGGAGTCTACAGAAGAAGGTTCCTATACCACTATGCAAAATCTGGTATGAAAATGCTAGATGAAGCTAAGTACGGTCCTGCCAAACGTTATATTGAGAAGTGGTTCTACTATAGGGGCAAGCTTAAACCAAAAGGTGTTTATCCAAAATCTTTTACACTGAAAGATATAGAGCTATGAAAAAGACTAAGGTAGTTCATCTTAAAAGATGTAGGTCTCCGATAATAGTAAAGATTGATCGTACTACTATATTTGGAAGTCGCTTCCCTCTTAGTCGATATTCCCGAGAGGAATCAATCAAGAAGTATAGGGTATATTTTTATGCAAGACTTAAGTCAGACCCGGCTTTCAAAGCGGCGGTTCATAAATTAAAGGGATGCTTGCTTGGGTGTTGGTGTAAACCTAAAGCTTGTCATGGTGATATAATAGTAGAGTACTTAGAGAAAGGAGCAAAAACAGAATGAGGATCTATACTAATTTATATGAGGCGATTCGGGAAACCGAACGAGACCTCATGGAGATGGGCATCGAGGTCCATCCCCAAACAATGCAGGACAAGGACATTCGGAATGATCCCGATTATTTGACGAAGGAGATGCAGGGCTACGCTTTCAAGCTTGTCAATTGGAAGTGGGATGCAGAGATGGCTAAACGAGTTATGGAATACTTCTTCAAAGAGAAGGGCGGAGATGTTCTGACCTATGTACTGGCCGAACTCAGAGATCGAGTTTCTGGTACAGCCACTAATCCAGGTCTGGCCTATGTAAATCGAAAGAATATATGGGATGAGTTTCTGCACGATGGTAAGTTCGCCTATACCTACAGTGAACGACTGGCTCCGCAGATATTTGATATCCTGGATGAGCTAAGGCATAATCCTGAGTCCCGTCAGGGTATTCTAAATATCCATAGCAATATCTGTCCTGAAGCTGCTGGTCAGATTACTTTTGTACCCGGTCGTTCAGTCAATCAGGTTGACAGTAGCGCTGACCTGGCTAACAAAGGTGGTGGAGGTCGAATCCCTTGCAGTATGTACTATCAGATCATGGTTCGTAAAGGAAGAGTCGATCTGATTTACACGATGCGCTCCTGTGACTTCCTTACACACTTCGCTGTGGATATCTGTCTTGCTGCGTTAATGCAGGATTGGTTCGCAGATCAACTTGGCTTGGAGATGGGCATGCTGACTTACTTTGCCGGCTCGTTCCACGCCTATCAAAAGGACCTTAAAGAAAGGGGTATATTTTAAAAATGGAACTGCTAAAACCAAAAGTTGAAAGACTCGATTGCACTGGTGATCCGCTGGTAGTAATTGAAAGAGCAGGTCGAACCTGTTACAAAAGCGAAGACAACATCACGGAAGAATCAGCGCCAAAGTTCGTTCAGATGTTGTTGAACAGGAAACATCACGCTATGATCGAACATGCTAACCTTGTTTTAAGTATTGGTACCTTTCTATATGAAAGGTTAGTCCTGTTACAAGATCCTCACAGGAATCACATCTCTCTTACTCAGGGAGCACATGGATGTCTCCTTTCAGGAAATGTACGAGCTCTTAGAGATATCTGTGCAGATGTTGGAGTTGATATGCACATCAGAAACTCGATAGCGTTAGTCGGTGGCGATGTAGTTCCTCTTATATTCACAGGTTTTCAAGACCTGCCTTTGCACAGAAGGAATGGTATGGCAAATGTTTATACCGGAGAGTTAACTAAGGAAGAGCAGATCGCCCATCAGTACTTCTCTTATCGGATTACCTGTGATCGTGGTGTAACTCACGAGATCGTCCGGCATAGACCATTCAGTTACGCACAAGTAAGTACAAGGTACTGCAACTATAAAGGTGGCGTGACCTTTATTATACCTCCTTGGATAAACTTCGAGCCAGGTGAAGCCTCATGCGAGACAGATGATGCTGCTATCAGTAGTTTGGAAGGGCCAGAAGATTACTGGCTATTCAATATGCAGATTGCTGAGTGTGGTTATATACATCTTCTAGAACAAGGATGGACTCCACAGCAAGCACGGTCAGTACTACCAAACAGTCTTATGACCGAAATTGTAATCACTGGTAACCTTCGCCACTGGGATCATTTCTTTACGATGAGATGTACTCCTGCTGGAACACCAGAGGACAAACTGACGGATGGTCTTCTGTACGCGGCCTCAGCTCCTCATCCTCAAATGCAGGAAGTTGCTAACAAGGTACTGGCTGATATGCAGAAAAAAGTTCCCTGGTTATCTAATCACTTTTAAGAAGGGAGTATACGAGATGTTTAATGAGAATAGACCTAAGCGTAGAGTTATCTATATGCGGTTTGCTTTAGATTGGGCCAGTCGAGCTTTGTGTAAGCAGGACAATCGAGCTGTGGGTTGTGTGATCACTACCGAAGATATGAGAGTAACTCTGGCCACAGGCTACAACGGTCCACCTAAGCAACTTGGTAACGAAGCTTGTCGTAACGAGAAAGGTAATTGTGGTTGCCTGCATGCTGAGGCCAACGCGATTGCTATGGTAGATGGACGAATACCTAACAAGATTATGTTCGTGACAATGGCTCCATGTGAAACCTGTGCTACTCTTATCGCTCAAAGCAACATCACCAAGGTTTTTTATTATCAGGACTATCGGAATAAAGCTGGTTTAGAAAGATTACAAGCATGCGGAATAAACGTACTAAGAATAAACGATCTAGATTGCTCCCGCCCTTACCTTGTCTAGAAGGTAACGTAGTTGCAATCGATACCGAGACTACGGGTTTAAATCCGTACTCCAATGGCGTTAGAGATAAGTTTGGAAACGCCGCTGGAGCTCGTATCTTTTGTTGGAGTTACAAAACTAGTAAAGGCGAGTGGGGCTTCATGCTCAAGAATCCTCGGAACCTTCGTTGGTTGAAGCGACTAATGAATGATCCTACTAAGCATATTGTATTTCAGAATGCTAAGTTCGATTTGAAGATGCTCTCCTTCGAAGGTCTCGATGTTCTCAATCTTAAATCCGACATCCATTGTACAATGATTCTATCCAAGGTACTGGACTCAGTAGAGAAGAGGCACAATCTAAGGTTCCTGGCCAAGAAACATCTTGGCTGGACAACCGAAGATAAAGATGAGATCGAGTACTGGTTAAAAGCTAACAAGCGAAGCTTTATCAAAGAGCATGGACGATCTCCAAACTTCAGAGATGCCCCTCTCAGTCTAGTCAAGGACAGAGTCAGGTGGGATACTGAAGCTACATTGGAAATCTTTGGAGTACTTTATCCTCGAGCTCGCCGTATCTGTAATGAGCTTTACGAAACAGAACGGCATTTACTCTTTGTCTGTCTTGACATGGAAAGCACGGGAGTGTTAATCGACATAACCCGAGCTAGAGAGTTAAAGGCTGAAGCCCAAGTTACCTTGGATAGGATCAAAGCTGATTTGGATAAACTGATATGTCCTCTTACCTTCGAGAAGAAGAAGAAGGGCGACATGATATCTGTGACTGTGGATGAGTTTAATCCTGGTAGTAGTGCTTTACAGTTACCGGCAGCTTTCGAGAAGCTAGGAATCCCATTAAAGTATAAGACGAAACCAAAGAAGAATCACAAGACAGGTGGTAAGACAGGGGGAGGTAACTGGGCCTTCGACGAATACGCGATGATCCGCTATGTGTCAGATCCGCTAGTGGATGTCATTCGAGACTCAGGAGAAGAAGGATGGTCAGGAGATAAGTTCTATAGAGCTGTCAGGAAAACTGTACGGAAACATAAGCTGAATAAGCGAGAGTTACTACCACCACTGATTCTAAAGTACAGGCAACTCTCGAAGATGATCTCTACTTACTATGATCACTTTATCAACGACTGTCTAGACGTACATTTCTCACCTGCTGGTAGAGAGATAGGAACAATACACTGTAAGTTTAATCAGAGTACGGCTATGACCGGAAGGTTCAGTTCGTCTGAGGTTAACCTACAAAACCAGCCTAGAAACCTTGGACCT
>Ga0114923_10000142_pt1 | contig 55762 bp, 60 predicted proteins | sample SumtaG_FD_89578 | JGI IMG/M metagenome (GOLD analysis project Ga0114923, IMG submission 89578) | Deep subsurface microbial communities from Indian Ocean to uncover new lineages of life (NeLLi) - Sumatra_00157 metaG | ecosystem: Environmental > Aquatic > Marine > Oceanic > Sediment | place: near... | reverse complement strand
ACCCAAAGGATTGATGTATCGGTCTAATTGAGATATAGAATAACTATTGCTATCACCCATAAAGGCAGTGATAGTATTACAGTTAAGCCAATTCTACCAAGCTTGTTTCTACGAAACGAGATAGAAACATTTGCTTCATAAGATATAATCTGTTGATTATTAGTTATTTAAATAATGTTGTCATTTCTTGAAAAAGAAGCATTAAGAAATAAGATCGTTAATAATTCTCTTTCTTCTGAAGATGAGATCGGAGGAGGTTGTATTGCTAGCGCATTGTCTTTGTTTGACGCAAATGATGGAGGATGTGTATTTTGGGTTGGAAGTTTGGCCTCCTTAGATATAGAGCCTGATGTTCATCATAGCTATTTTGTTCCGCCAAATGCACAAGATGATGATTTAGCCTTAAATCATTCAGATAATGGATATGGTCAATATCCCCCACTTACAGTGCGTGAAGTAACTGTTATTGGAAAACTTCAAGATATTGATATTTTGAGACAAATCGTAAGTGCGTCAAATTCCTTGGAATAACCTAAAAAACATATTTATAAGCGGTTCAATCTGTGGGACATCAGCCAACCCAAATAAAAGACTCTCAAGAAGGGATTTTTTCTTTGTATAAAGCTCTTTAATATAAATAATATTTGTTATAAAATGTGACAATGAGTGAGAGAATTGTAGGAGGAGTTCCTGAGAGTATGTTGAAAGACATTGCTGCAAATTTACCAAATGGTAGGGTAAGTGAAGATGGATATATTTTTTACCAGGGAGGTTGGATAGCTGCAGAAAGATTGGGTATAAGTTCTACTCCCGATCCCTTGGGTACTGTGACAACTACAACCAGATTTTCAACATTGAGTGAAGGTCTTGAGCATTTGGATGCTACACGTGATTCTATTGTCTAGCAAAAATCCCAACGATCTAAAGTAGTGTAAAAATAGGTTCGAACTTCGTCCACTAAGTGACCCCAAAACTAGAAAAGAGCCTATGTATAGGTTTTATTTGTATGAAGAGCCTAATACGAGATATATGAATATATTGACTTTGAAACTCAAAATATTGACAGTTACGCCCATTGGGATAAAATAAAGATAATTATAAGATATTTATATTATATGAGTGGTAATCGAAAAGATGGTGAGCCTAACAAGATAGTGCAAATTGGATTTAATGAAGTAATGGGTTGGGTGAAAGTTGATAAACCAAATGGTTTAACAATAGTAGCTCATGAGCATCGTGGATCCCCAGAAGTGAAATTAGTTAAGGTTAAAGATGGTTTTGAATCTTTCTCTCTAATACATTTACAGGGCGGTGTTCCGATTTCTCAACAGGTAGATATTTTTGATACAACCATGTTTCAGGTAGCTAAATTGTTAGATGTTGAACAAGAAGAAGCGTTAGAAGCTTTAAGGGATCTTGGTGAAGGAGGAATACCGTACCTATCTCCTTCAGAATTATATTAAGAAATTGAAAGTCATTAGTTTAATACACGATCTCCACGCGTTTTATAAAATGAAAATAGGTTTGAATATCGTCCAGTAAGTGAATATTTGAGTTTGGTTATTGAGTAAAATTTTTAGACATATTAAGATAATTTAAATAGCAAAAGGAAAAGCATGAATAGTTATAATGGTCAGATTGAAAAATTAACTCTCGAAAATACAAATTTTAGGCAAGTTCTGTTTACGGGTAAAAAAACGCAACTAGTTTTAATGAGTTTAAAACCAGGAGAAGATATTGGTGAAGAAGTTCATGATCATGTAGATCAGTTTTTTAGGTTTGAAGCAGGAGAGGGAAAAGTAGTTATCGACGGACAGGAATATCTAGTAAAGGATGGCGACGCAGTAATTGCACCAGCGGGATCAAAACATAATATTGCTAATATATCTTCCAGTGAGGACTTAAAGCTTTATACCCTATATTCACCGCCAAACCATCCAAACGGAACTGTACATAAAACTAAAGCTGAAGCTGATGAAGCCGAAACTCACGAACATCACTAGTTATGTAAAAATAGGTTCGAATATCGTTCACTAAGTGACCCAAGATAGTGTTTAGTTCTATACATCAGACTAATTACACTAAGGAAGAATTAAAACTGTCACCAAGAAACATACAGTTTAAACATTTCTTACCTTTAAAAACTCCTTTTAACGAGTGTTTGCTGCATTTTCTAGTATAAAACGGTTCAAGTCTGTTTGATTTTCTCTTAGAAATTACCTCAAGCTTTTTAATAAGTTCTCTTCTGATTTATACTTAAGCACGAGGCTTCCTGGTCTTCCCATTACCATCCTTGATGGTTTCTTTTTTGCAAAGCCAATTAGCGGTTGAAACAGCGATAATTCCAATTGCCTACCCACACCATAGGGATGGTTTATTAAGATCCATCAATACCAGCTCAGATAATAATAACTGTGTATAACCAAAGCCTACGTCTTCAAAATTTTCAAACTGCTCAGTCATTTTTATTTCGGGGCCAACATGTTCATTAGCAGCAAATACACTCCAACGATTTTTATTGAAGCTGTTAGCTATTTTTTTCCATAATGGTTTTGCTGATGCTGTATAACGCCTATCAAAACTTAAAGGCATTCCAAAATAGACTAAGTTTGGATAAAACGAAAATGCCTGGAAGTTCAGCTTAATATCATAAACTTCTTCTAGTAAGTGCACTAGCATCGCTTGGTGCTTAACTCTTTTTTCCCAGATGTATTTAGTACCAATTTTAACCGTTAATATCCTATTCAAAGCTGGAAAACGATATTTTTTCATAGCTGGCAAATGTTACCACGAGTTTTACTGGATATAAAGTTACTTTTCTTTATATTTTTCTTAATTAAATTTGTGTCTGCCAGAGAAACAATCATAATTTTTTCTTAAAATAACCAACTTGAACCTAAAAAACCAAGCGGATATTATACCTAACAATCAATTAAAAATAATAAAGGGGGCATGCCTATTGAATATGGAGGAGTAGACTTGATCAAGATGACTGGAGACTTATTATTTAGCACGTTGACGATTCGTCGGAATAATCGCATTGATCACGCAAGCATGTTTAGTCACCTTGGTGAATATGAAGACGCTAATGCAGTAGGAAGGATGGAGGAAGAAGCTCTGGAGGAACTACTTCCAATATTAATATCTGCAGGTGTTCCTGAAGATTATGCAAGCGCAGCAGTAAAAGATGAAAAATGGCTAGGAGTTTACGCATCCATCGGTCAAATGTTCGTAGGCAATAAACAAGATTGTCAGAACTCGTTAGATATAGTCTGATTGCCGTGAACACATTCTAATTGAATTATTATAGAAATAGGTTCGAATATCGTCCGCTAAGTGACCCAAGAATACGAATGAGACCTGTATATAGTGAAAAATTAGAATGCGGTTAGGATAATTCCGACAATAACAGCGGCGATTCCAATTCCCTGCGTCTTCGATATTTTTTCTTTTAAGAAAATCATGGCCATGCCTACGGTTATAACAGTGAGGGCTGATGCTATTGGGGCGACAATGATTACGTCGCCTAATGATACTCCATAGCTCATGCTTATCACTGCAAAAGCTTCCAATAAGCCAACTGCGACGATTGTGAGCTTGAGTTTGTTAGTTTGTTTTGTGATTGATAGTTTTTTCTTTTGAGTTTGGGCTATTAACAATACGGTTAAAATAGCAACTAACTTGGTTACAAAGCTAGCGGCTAGCCAGTCAACTCTTTCAACTACGTATTCATTAATTGGCCAATAGAAAACCCCAAACATCACTGCTGCGGTTAGAGTTTCTTTAACGCCTTTAGTTAATGATGTTTCACCTTTTTTTAAATCATTAAAGTTAATGGAAATAAGAGTTACGCCTATTAGTAGCAAAATTAGTGCAGGGATTTGGATTGGAGTGAGAGTTTGTCCAAAAAGAAAATAAGCTATTCCGATGGTAAAAATAACATAGAAATTAATGGCGGCGGAGACTATGGATACATTGCCAATTTCAAAAGCCTTGTAAAAGAATAAGTACCCCATGGCGTAACCGATTCCAGAAAGGAGTATTAGCATACAAATAAAAGGATTAAAGGAAAAGCTTGATGGCAAAATCAGAGCAAGTAAGCCCATTGCTGACAGTCCAATTATTTGAGACCAAAACAAAGCTCGCGTATGGCCAACTTTATCTGAAGCATCGTTGGCAAAAAAATCAGATACACCCCAACCAAACATCCCTCCCAGTCCGCCAAGAATGCTTATAAGTGCTGTACTCATTCTTAGATTATATCTTTAATTGAATATTTTAGTAAATTCGGTGTTTTTGAAGAAATAGGTTCAAACTTCGTCCAGTAAGTGACCTCGCATTAAAAAAAGAGCCTATGTATGGCTCTTTTATGTATAAAGCTGGCTCTGGTGGAATATGTTGGAACTTATTTTGGATTTACTCTTCCTTAATTATTTCAAAATTAAAGTTGAGCAATTCCCTACCAGAACATAGTTTGGCCTAAAAAGAATAATATTTTATTCCACTTCCAAGGATCTTTTTTCATTGTTTTATTTCAGTTTTTCTCTTTCTAAGAGTTGAGGCTGCTAGATACAATAATGGCAATACCAATCCAATTCCTACAAATAATCTACCGTAGTTTTCTTCCCTAGCCACCTTGCCGATTCCGTAATAAGCACAAGCCTTATATTCTTCCGAGGTAAACTCAAACATTATTTGGCAATTTTCCGCTCTTTCTATTAAGTAGTTTTCACCATATAAATTCCAATAGATAAGGTTGGTGAACCCGTAAAGTAGGCTGACGGTGGATAATATAAAGATAATTTTTTTAAGTTTTTTCATACTATAAAAAACGCTCTCAATTGGGCGTCATAATTACTAAATTTTCATATTCCAGTTTCATTTAAGGAGATTATAACAATAATCTACTATGTCTTGTTTAAAATATGGTTGGTAGGGATGGGAGGGGGTGTGCAGGGCGTGTTTTGTAAAAGAGTTGTTAAGCTGAGTCATCAGGAAAAATAAGTTCGAGCTGTTGATTTTTTAAATCAGGAGCGATGTTGGGGTTGTCTACTATAGCCGTTGCCCACATGAATTTATATTTGGTAATAAAATCTGGATCTGATTTAGCCAAATGCTCAAATTGACCTTCATTGCCTATCATTTGTATGTCATATGCCGTTTCAATCCATTGTGCTGGTGTAGCACTCATTACTTTCATTGCCTTATACATTGGTTCCATTCTTGGATATTCATTAAAAATGATGTCGAGTCTTGCTTCTACTGCTTGATTAGTATCGTCTCCGCCGATAAAAGGTAGTTGTTCTGCTGGATGCTCAGGAAAAATAATGCCAAGTATTGCTTCTACTGCTTGATTAGTATGATCTCCGCCGATAAATCGTTTTTCTTCTACCATGTAAAGAATTATACTAGGTAAATCAAATATTAATTGTCTATTTGTTTCTTAATGGCAGTCAATGGTTGTGAATTTAATCTAATATTGTTATAAATTGCATGAGAGTCTTCGAGTTACAGGTCACTAGAATACGATGGTGGCTGTAGCCTGCCTGCCATGCCAAAGGCAGGTAAACCGGCAGGCCCTCCAAAGGCGGGCAGGCAGGGGCGGGCGGCGTCACTGAGATAAATCCAGCGTAAGCCACTAAGTGACCCATCGATTTTTCCTCAAATAGAGTGAATTAGCAAATTTATATGTTTTGGACTCATAGTGTATAATAAAAACCGATTATGGAAGCTCTCGAGACGTATATAAAAATGCCCGACCTCAGAAAATTAAGAGATAAACTTGTCCCTCTATTAATAGTTGTATTTCTTTTCCTTTCCTCCTTTCGTGTGATTGGCGCTGGAGAAGTTGGTGTGATCACAAGATTTGGAAAAGTTACAGGAAGAGTTTTAGAACCAGGAGCACATTTAATAATTCCTCTTATGGAGAAAGCTTCAAATTACAACACAAAAAAAATAATCTACGAGACTGCAACGCCAGACAGACAAAAATTTTCCGATGCTGATTACAAAGATTATCCTGTGGATACGAACACAGAAGATGGCCAACAAGTCGATATATTCTACACTGTCAGGTTTAATATAGATCCAACTAAAGTTGCTTGGGTGGCACAAAATATTGGATCAGAATTAGCTCTAGTTGAAAAAGTGGTAAAAACTGAAAGCAGAATTTGGGCAAGAAATGTTCCTAGAAGGTTTACAGCTCAAACTTTATATACAGGGGATGGATCAATTCAAGTGCAAAACCAGATATATGATGCCCTGAAAGACACTTTTGAAGAAAATGGATTAATTTTGGACTCTGTTGGAATAAGAGAAATCAAATTTACCGAACAATATATAGGTGCAATTGAAGCAAAGCAAATCGAAGCGGTGAAAGTTGAAACTGAGGAAAACAAAGCGGAACAAGCTAAATTTCAAAAGGAGGCTAGAATTACACACGCTGAAGGACAAGCTCAAGAGCAAAGATTGCAAAGAGAAACTCTAGACGCACAAGTTTTAGAGAAAATTAAACTGGATAATCAGAAGGCGTTTATAGACAAATGGAACGGTATAATGCCCAAAATTGTTGGAATAGAAGGAACACTTTTTGATGTAAGCAGTTTCTTAGAGTAAATATTCTCAAGTAAAATAGGTTTGAATATCATCCACTAAGTGACCCAAAACTAGAAAAAGGCCTATTTGTAGCCCTATTTTAATTTGATATACTTTCAATATGAGTATTTTTCTTGCTTCTAGATCAAACAAGACTTCCTATAAAAATCTATATCCTTTATGGAGTGTTTGAGGTGTGGCCATTGTTGTCCAGATACATGTGAAGATAAGTTAGTGGAAGATGATTTAGTAACTTGCAGAATCCATCCAGAAATTACAGAGACGCAGAGAGATGTTGCTTTGTGTGATTATCCTCCTCTAGAATATTTTATTGAAGGAGCTGCTTGTCTTGCAACAATAGAAGCAATAAAGCTAATTTATCCTGATTTTACCTTTCAGACGAGAGTAGAATCTGATGGTAGAGTGGTGATAAAGGATGAAACGTTGAATTTGGGTGAATAAAAATTGTACATATTACAAGATGCGTGATATATTACATGAAATGGAAATGAAAATATTAAACACATATTGGCATTCTTTAGCTTCTTGCGGGAGGATGTCTTTGTAGTGGTTAGTAAATATATTTTGACACCTCCTACAAGGGAGGTTTTTTTATGGAAAAAAATACAGGTATTCAAACATTGTCTTCAAAAGAATCAGTATTGTTAGCAAGAGTACTTGTTTTTGATATGGACGGCACTCTATATCAGCATGATGGTATTAACGGAGGAATGTCAGGCTCAAGCTTAGAAAGATCAATCCTTGAAAATAGCAAGAAATTCATTATTGATACAGAAGGTTGTAGCGAGGCGATAGCAGAATCTTTAGTTGGTCAGGGCTTGGAAGATGAAATAGGTATTAGCAATTTTCTCTCAAAGCGCTATGGAATAACTAGAGCTGATTATTTTAAAGTTGCTTGGAACATAGATCCGTTTGGAATAGTAAAAAACTATGAAATACCTGTAAGAGTTGTGAAAAGCCTAGCTGGTGAGGGAAAGAGACTGCTTCTTTTAACTGCTGCCCCTAAAGTGTGGCAGGAGATAGTAGTAGATTTTATTGGTCTAACAGGATATTTTCAAAGAATTTTCACAGGAGAAGATTATGGTGAAAAAAAACAGATTTTTGAATCCTTAAGTCAAAAATATGGAGCGTCAAATGTCTGTTCAATTGGGGATCAATTAACGACTGATATTATTCCAGCTCGGGAAGCTGGTATGAGTACATTTATGGTTACTAATCCAAGCGATTTAGAAATTATCACATCAGGAGTAAAGTATGAATAAAGTCATAATTGATACTGATCCTGGTCATGATGATGCTTTAGCCCTAATGCTGATGTGTAAGTCAAAATTATTTGACATTAAAGCAATTACTACTGTAGCTGGAAATTCTACGATCGATAATGTTACAAAAAATGCCGTTTTTATTGTAAATTTATTAGATAGAACCGATTTACCCATTTTTTCAGGCGAGTCAAAACCTCTAAAGAGAAATTTGATTCAAGCTGTTGTTCACGGCAAGAGTGGTCTTGATGGATTTGATATAACAAACACAGAGTATAAGCTTACCAATAATGCTTCTGATGAAATAATAAAGCTGGTCAAAAAATACCCTAAGGAGATCACCATTCTTACTCTTGGTCCCCTATCCAACATTGCGAGAGCCATTATTACAAATCCAGAACTTCCTTTTTTGATTAAACAAATAGTTATTATGGGAGGAGCAGTTGATGTTGCAGGGAATAAGAATAGAGTTGCAGAGTTTAATATGTTTGTTGACCCTGAGGCAGCTGATATTGTTTTTAGATCTAAGGCAGCAAAAGTATTAGTGCCACTAGATTGCTGCAATGAAGTAGTGCTTTATAATTCAAGCTTTAATAATCTAAAGGGTTCAGATCTATACAAACCAATATCACTAATGATGGCAAGTTATATGGCAGGAATAGAAAAAGATGAAGGGGTTAAGGGAGCTTTAGTTTACGATGCTTTGGCGGCTTATTATTTGATTAACCCTAAGGCATTTGTACTTGAATCCATGGATATTGTAATCGAGACAAGTGGAGAATATACATTTGGAATGACTGTAGTTGAAAAAAGAGTTAATAAAGTAAAAAAAACAAATGTTAAAGTAGTTATGAGAGTAGATAAAAAGCAATTTATTAATGATTTTATAAAACTCCTTAAATCAGATTAAATAAGTTCTAACACCATCCAACAATTAGTTAAATTCTCAAAGAAATAGGTTCGGATATCCCCTCTTACTTCGGGGCAGGCGTCCATTATAAATCCGGAGTTTAGTCGAAGGACTAAGTGATCCAGTGTATGATAGCATCATAGTATGAGCGATAAAAAGATTAGTAGGCAAACTGAAATGGTTAGCTTATTAATTAGGAATGAACTTGCGTTGGGTGGATTGTATTCTTTTTACAGTCAGAAGTTTCCAAAATTAAAAGGTTTTTGGGATAAGCTTGTGATTGATGAAAAAAATCATGCGGCGTGGATTCAAAACCTATACGAAAGAGTTGGTGAAGGATCTGTTTTCCTCAACGAGGATAGATTTAATCTTGCTGCCTTATCAACTTTTAATAAGAAGGTATTAAAAGAGATTGATCGTGTAAAAAATGAGGAGATGACTAGTATCGAAGCGTTGGCTATGGCGGTTGATATGGAAACTGCGTTAATAGAAAGTAAGTTTTTTGAATGCTTTGAACATGATTCAGTGGAAGTAAAGCAGGTGTTGAATAAGTTAATGGAAGAAACAAGAAAACACACAAGATATGTAGAAGCTAAATTGAAAGAGGAAAAAAGGGGAAGAGAAGTATAAATTGATTATATGTGAGAAATTTTTTATGATCCGCTCGTGTTCGATGATTTTGAAATGGCTTGAGGTGATATTGTAATGTTATCAGCAGTTCCTGGTCCACTTTTTGCTTCAATGAGGCCGAAAATTGCTGCAGCTATATTTTCAGCAGGAAAGCCTTCTACATCTCCAAGAGTAATATCTTTTCCAACCTCTGGGTTATTTCTGAAGTATTCTTTAATAACTTCAGGATTTATTTTAGGCATATTTTTTCTTAAAAGCTACTTATTACTTGTTTATATTATATCAAATTTGTGAAGATCAACTAAGAAAATTTATGATGTCGTTGTGGATTCCAAAAGTCAGGATAGTCGATTTTTTCCTATGAATAAGTATTTTATAACCCTATAAATGTTATCATGTTGAGTCAAATTAGGGAAAGTTATTGCAAGTCTTGACGGTATTCTCTAATATGAGAGATTTTATTGTTTGAAAATTGAATAACAGTCACGCCCTCTATTTTTTGTTCAGAACGGTTGATGATAATTGTTTTTACCCATTCAAAGATAGCAGTATTTTGCGAATAGTAAAATGATGCAATGTTCCAATCTTTTACTTTGACCTTTCTAAACTGCTTTTTAGTATATGATTGGATGGTTTTGATTCCAGAAACGATTTGGCCTTGGGAATTAATTAGAGCACAATTGGAAGACAGGGGTAGTGTGATTTTATGTAGATTTTGCTGTTTCCAACCTGAGATAAAAATCTGGATTAATTTTTTAGCTAGGTTGTGATTTTTAGCTTCGACCTGGGATTTTTGCATCAGTTTTTGGATCAATTTGTCGAGACTGGGGCTATGAAGAGTTTCTTCGCCAATTCTATTTTGGATAATATTGAAAATGTCTGAATTGCGGTATCGGCGATGACTTCTACTTGAGATTCGAATAGTAGAAATTTTTCCAGCTTTTTCCCAACGTCGGAGAGTGTCGGGGTGGACGTTAAGTATTTTGGCAGCTTGGGTGATTGTGAGTAGGTTTTTCACAAATTTGACAAATCTGATTTTTTATGTAAAATTATGCAAAGCTATGCAATTAATAGAGCTTAGTATAACATACTACTAAAAATGATATACATAAAAAACATAGATAAAGTTAGAACTGAGTGTAACAGAGTTATTGGTTTAAAAAAGCTTTATTTCTCCAATTTATTGATTCCTAGTCCGATTAAAATAATTTCTCCAAAAGCATTTATTGAATATAAGCGTTTAGGCGGTAAGTTTTCAGGTAAGTTTGTGGATGAGTTGTATAGAGTGTTTGGACAGATCAGGGATAAAAATCCCACAAGAGGTGTTTATGTAGGGAGAGCTTTTTATGTGCCTGGAATGGAGCACCCACCGGGTCCAAGGTCGTCTTCAGTGGAAGATCCGGAGGTAGCGTTGAATGAAATGAAAAAACTTTTTGAATTTGCAATAAAGAACAAGTTTGACAAAGAAGGATCGGAAATTGGATCAATAATGTATCCCTATATTAGCCCAAAAATTCCCTTTGGGGGTGGGAGTATTACTCCTGCACAAAGAGATAAAAATTTAGCCATAGTTGAAACAATATATGGGGTAGATGAAGGGATACAAAGCTTTTCGCATGATACTTATATGGTAGATGTTAAAAAAGGCAAGATACTTGAAAAGAAGATTGAAATTAAGTCCGAGTGTCTTCAAGTAGGCTCCCAACATGAGCACGTGGTGAAAAAAGTGCCCAAAAATTTGCAAAACTTACCAGTTTATACAGATAAAACAATTGTAGAAATTACAAAGGACTTTAAGAAGTTTACTGATAGATATGGGCTTCACAGATTTGAGTTTGCAGGTCAACCTGAGGGAGTATATTTTCGTGAGGGGGTTAAATTTACTCCTGTAGAAACTGTAGTGAAAGATGTAAAAGTAACTGGTAAGGTGCTGAGGATCAAATCAAGTAAAGATGTTGGAAAGGTTAATAAAGAAATAGAAATCGTCTATCTTGACCCTGAAATTATTCAAAAAAGGAATATGGACCTATTGGTGGCTTTTGCGTGTGGGGTCAAAGAGAGAAAAATCGTTTTGTATCCGGGAAATGCGTCGACCGCCCACGCAGCGACAATATTGAGGGAGAAAGGTCATGTGATGGTGTTTGTAGGAGCGGACGGATTTAAGACGGGCAATGTTGTCAAAGTTGATCTTGAGAATGGAGAATTAAAGGCAGAGAGGGTCAAATGAAGCAGGAGAAAACACTAATAAATAACAAGTCTGGAGCGGATAGTCAGATAGTTGGAGGTAAGGCTGCAAATTTGATTATTTTGGCAAATAATGGCATCAGTGTCCCAGATGCTTTTTTTTTAACAATTTTTGCCTTTGAGCAGTTTATAAAAGAGAATGCACTTGAAAAAGATATTGAGACTTTAGTTTTAAAAACGACTCTACCTGGCGTTTTGCACAAGGGTAGCTCTCTTTTGCGAAAAAAAATTATTAACGGGGAAGTTTCGGCTTCTTTGAAGAAAAAGATTGAGACTGAATTTAATAAGCGGAATTTCAATAAAGTTTCGGTGAGATCATCGGTAAATTTAGAAGATGGAATAAAGTCATCATTTGCTGGTCAATTTGAGTCATATTTATTCGTAAAGAAAGACCAGCTTATAAACAAGATGCTTCAAATATGGGCCTCTACTTTTTCGCCTAGGGTACTGGTTTACGCTCTAAAAAATGGTGTTTGTCCCAGTTTGCTTAAACCTGGTTTAATTATTCAAGAAATGGTAGATGCAGATGTCGCTGGAGTAGCTTTTACAAGAAATTTATTGAATGGAAATAGTAATCAGATGATAATTGAGAGTTGTGTTGGGACGGGTGACAAGATGGTCGATGGTTTGGTAGAGCCGAATAGATATCTGATTGATCGTTTTACCAAACGATTAGTGAGTCATACAATAAAAAATAAAAAAACTAAATTAAAAGCGAGTACTTTGTCTAGTCTGGTTTTGACTTTTCTTGAAATCGAAGACTTGTATGGGTTGCCCCAGGATATTGAATGGGCGATTAAAGATGAGCAGATATATATTTTGCAGTCACGAAATTTAGTAGGTATTAACCGAGGATCCAATTATGATAAAGTTAGTGAGGAGTCAAAATGGCAGTTCTAGCAAAAGGTGAGATTATAAAGTTGGTTGAAAATGGTCGGATTGGGATAAAGCCTTTCTCAAAAAAATCTGTTGGTCCAGCGTCAGTTGACTTTCATTTAGACAATAAATTTCGAGTTTTCAAGAGAGTAAAAAATGTTTTTCATGTAACGGATGAAGTTGATTATCGGAAGGTGACAAAAGTGATTGAGGTTGATAGTCATATAATTCTCTTACCAGGGCAGTCGGTGCATGGAATTACTACTGAACGGCTGGAGTTGCCAAATAATATATGTGGTTGGATTCAAGGAAGGAGCGTGTTAGCTAGAGTTGGTCTAATGATTCACATAACTGCCAATTTTATTCATCCTGGAACCAAAAGTAAGCAGGTGTTGGAGATGACTAATGCTGGTCCAATGTCGTTGGCTGTTCATCCAGGAATCTCTGTGTGCCAGATTATTCTTGAAGAGACCAAAGGATCGGCTGAGTACAAGGGGGCTTTTTCTAATCAAAAGATGCCCTAATCCACCCCGTGATAGGATATGTTTGCAAGTTTAGTCTTCTCAAGAAGTAGGTTTGGGAGTATAATTGGTAGTGAAAGGAAAATATGGGAAATTACAATAGAAATAGTAGATCCGGTGGCGGAAGATATGGTGGAGGAGGTTTTCGTGGGCGTGACTCTAAACCTAGGGAAATGCACCAGGCGGTTTGTGATGAGTGCGGAAAAGACTGTGAAGTTCCTTTTAGGCCAAGTGGAGACAAGCCGATATTTTGCAACGATTGTTTTGATCGGAGGGAGGGTGGAAGTCCGCGAAGATCAGGTAGAAAGAGTTTTGGAGGATCTGGTTTTGGGAAAAGAGATAATACAAATAAGCAGTTATTGGAGCAAGTAAGTTCTCTAAATGCGAAACTTGATAGAATTCTTAAAGTGCTTGAGTCAAGCGTTGAAAAGAAACCAGTATCAAAAAAAACTGAGGTTAGGAAAGTAGTAGAAAAGATTGCTCCCAAAGATGAAAAAATTGAAACAAAGAAAACGAGCAAAGTTGTAAAGAAATAAGTAAAAATTATTCAGTAGCTTGGGGTTGTTGTGTTTGGACTTGGGATTGTGGGGTTGGCGTAGTGGGTGGCAAGTCTGGAATGGGTTGTTTAGCAGTTTGAGTTGATTTATCTGATTGTGCGCTTGGCTGTTGGGGTTGTGTGGTAGGTGTGGTTGGCGGCTTTGATTGAGACTGTTTCTTTTTAAGAAAAATGAAAGCAATAGTACCTAAAATCAACGAAACTATTAGACCTGTTCCTATATATACATATTGTTTTTGAATACCGAAAATGAGATCAATATCTTTACCTTCTTTAATAGAGGTTTGTGCGTCTGCGATGAAAGTGTCTACAGACGGATGTGTTTGATAGTTTTCTTTTACCTGACTTAGATATGCTAAGGATTTTGTGTAGCGATCTGCCCAGAAATAATTTAGACCACTTTCCCAGTTGCTAAAAGTAGTTCTTTCTTGATTTTTAAGAGATACTTGTTTGGTATCGGCAAGATTTTCCAGATCGGCTATATCGCGCAAAAAGTTATAATTGCCCGAGTTACTTTCAAATCCATAGGTGGCAATGCCGACGACTTCACCATCAAAATTGATTGCTGGACCACCACTGTTGCCATGCTCAATTGAGGCGTCTGTTTGGATCATATTTCTACCTTCTGAGTCTTGTTTTATGGAGCTGACAATTCCGCTGGTGGCTGTTAATTTAGAACCGGCTGATTCGTCTAGCATTGATTGATTATTATCTCCGCTTACAAGTCCAGGAAAACCAAGCACTAACAAAGAGTTTCCTGTTGAAAGAGAGGCGATGGTGGAGTATTTTAGAGCGGGAAAACTATTACTACCTCCATTTGAGATTTTTAAAAGAGCAACGTCGGTTCCTTTTGGTTTTTCATCTTGAAAGAGTACTTCTTGAGTGAACATTGGTTGATAGTCGTAACCTACAAGGTCGGCTTGAAACAATAGTGGTTTGTTTGCGACAAAGTTGGCAAGATTAGTTGAGTTTAGTGTGTCGGCGGTAAAGTCAATTGTTTCAGAACCAAGATTGACGTAGTAAGATTCGTTTACTGTGGTAAAGCTAATTATTCCCTGATTGAGTAAGTTGTATAAATCTTGAATTAATACCTTGCCCATAGTTGGGTCTGAAAGTATTGAGCCTGCAAACTCGGTTGCCTCTTGTTCGGTGGTGATAACATCGTTGGCGGCTAAGATTTCTCTAACAAAATCAATTACAAAGGATGCTACAGCAGATCTAGGGTTTAGTAGGCCGGTGATAAGTTCATCTTGAGGGTAAGTTGCCACAACGTGACCGTTGGTTGCTATGAGGCCGTCTTCTGCGACAACGAAGCCGGATCCGTAAGCACCACTACAATATGGATATTTGTCTTTTACATAAAGTAGTACAGCTCCTGATTTATTGAAATTAATTTCTTTACAATAAATATATAGGACCCTAGCTACTGAAGGTCGAACCATTTCGATAAGTTGAGACTCGTCTAAGTCTACTTCTTCTACTGTTTCGCCTAACACACCTTCATTTTCTAAAGATATACCTGTAAAGAATGTATTAATAATATCTTGTGAAAGCTCTGGAAAAGTGGCTTTTACTTCTACTTCTAAGTAATAATCTTCTCCTAGAATAACGAATTCATAGTATTCGACTGGAGTATTTAAAGTGGTTTGTATATAAGTGAATTTGATTGCTTGATGACTTCCGATTTCGACAATATTACTTCCTTGATATTCAATTGTTGTGTACTTTTTTGGTTCTGTTTTTGTTTGAGGAATTTGTTTTTCTAGTTGGGAAGCGAGTTGGTTGATTGTAGGGCTACCATTTTCTGTTAAAGTTTCTGGAATATCGTTAGTAGCTAAATACATGCGTAAAGGATTATTTAAGTTAGTGCTTTGGAAAATAACACCATCTTTTTCGATTGCTTGATCTTTAGATTCTTGTACATTCCAAGCGGAAGGCTTATAAGCAACAGAGTATCTACCAGAAGTAGAAGTGTAATCTCCACTAGTTTTAAGTGTTTTACAGCTGCTTCCTTGGCAAACTGTTTTTGTTTCTAAATTACCAATCCAAGCGCTGCTGCGTGTATCTTGGCTTTCTTGGGTTGTTAATAAGCTTGCTATCAAGCCTGCTATTGCAAAGATTGCTATAGTTACGATAATTGCTAGTTTTCTTTTGTCGATTTTTTCCATATAACTTATTTTTATTAATTAACTAATAAAATGGTAACATATTTTTTACATGTTTCGAGTTTTTCGATTCTTAACAGTTAATAGGGCCCAGACCCAAATACTTCCTGAAATCATTATCAATCCAATTGCAAAGATTACCCGTTCAAAATATATTTGGCTAGTGTTAGCTACTATGCCGGCGATAATGCTAAATATAGCTGTAGCTACACTTATGGATGTTTCGTAAATACCATATTCAAGACCCACTTTTCCCACATCAAGGCTCTGGGAAAATAGTTTTCTCCAACTGACAAGGTTCATTGAAGCTCCCAGTCCAAAAACAAATTGAAGAGCATAGTATAAGTATTGAGTTTGGATCAAAGAATAAAATAAAAAAGGTGAGCCCATTAGAATGCTACCTAAAACTAGAATGATGATTTCATCTTTGTCGTGTTTAATCTTATCGAGTAAAAGGCCGACGGGAATTTGAGTGATTGATCTGGCTAGATAGTAAATACCTGTTCCAATACCGACGAATTCAGCTGCATTTCCTCCTAGCTTTTGTGATAAATATATGCCGACCAGAGCTCCTAAAATCGAGTGTGAACCCCAAGTGAAAATATCAGAAAGTGTTAGTAAGTAGACTGATTTATTAAACTTAAGCATTTTATTATAAATATATTTTAGCAAATGTTTACGACATTGATATAATAAAGTATGGAAACAAAAAACATAGGACTTACTATAGAAGTAGAAAAGACTGAATTTCCAAAACATTTTGTTATTGTACCTGGAACAAAAAAAGCAGCGTTTGTTTTGGACTTTGCTTTGCCTGAAGATAGAAAAATTGATGATATAGGTGTTTTGGGTAGTCGTAGAACTCCTGGTCCTGAAGGAGTTCGTCAGGAGCATTATATACAGCTTAATGAAGAAGATTTCCCTGCCGGAGAAATAGAAGAAGCTGTAATAACTCATCTTCAGAGTGTATTTGATAAAGCACAAGAGCAAAAGTAACTTACATAAATTATCTGAAGATAGTATATTTGTTAGTAATTGGGAGTTTGATAAATAGTAAGTTTTTTCCCTAGCTGATCTTATTACAAGAAATTTTCTATTTAACGGTTTATCTTCTATTGCATGTTGCTGGGTTTACATCTGCGCAAAATTTTGGTCGAATTTCTTCATCCACAATTGATGGATGGTTTTTACAACCCTCATTTGGAACAAGGGCATTACAATTGACCTTATTCCATCCTATGATGGGTTGATCGTCATCTGGTATTAATAAATCTGGATATTGTTCTTCTGTTTCTTTAAAGGTTTCATCTATTAGTAGAAAATCCTCACAGCAGCCAGTACATCCGTTACAGCTTATTATTTCTTTCATAAATATTATTTAGTAACCCATAATTTTATTCGTAAAAGTATTCTAAGTTTTTTGATCTCTTGATAGTGTTGAGTAAGAGAGCTATAAGTGAAAAAGTCTTTGTTATTATATACCATAATGTTTTAATATCCTATAATTAATGAAATCTAATAGTGTTTTTTTAAAAAAATAACAAACCAGTCCCACAAGTTTTATTTCTTGACAAGAGATTGAAAATAAGACTATTCTGGATGTAGTGGTTTGAAAGGAGGTGATGAGGAATGCAACAGTTGGAAAATACTTTAGATTTGTATTTGAGGCAAAAAGCTCCAGCGTTACCTACAAACATCAAAGAGTTAATAGTGAGTTTTGCTCCATGGATTTCGATTATTATGATCGTGCTTGGAGTTCCAGCACTTCTGGCAGTAATTGGAATATCTGCCTACGTGGCTCCTTGGGCTTATTGGGCTGGAGCTAAGATCGGTTTGATGTACTATGTTTCGATTGCTTCTTTGGCAGTTACATTATTGCTAAGAGGCTTGGCTTTACCAGGTCTTTTTGCACGAACTAAAAGTGGCTGGAAAATGCTTTATTATTCAATATTTGTAGATTTAGTTTATTCTCTACTTAGCTATCTGATTGTCGGAGGCTTGATTGAAGCCCTGGTGTCGTTGTACTTTCTTTTTCAAGTTAGAGAGTATTACAAATAAGAATCTTAAGCTTTTTATTGTTTGAAACAAACTAGATTATATTGGTTTATTTTGCCAGTGTAAGTGCGGTATCCTTCGACAGGTTCGGCAAGCTCACTACAAGCAAGCTTAGGATGAAGAAAAAGTGAGTGTCTATTCGCGCTCTACAGTGTAAGAGCTTCTGTGAAACAGGAAGACGACGGGCAAATCTTCGAGAAGAAAGCGTTGGAAGTCTTGGTAAATTTTTTTACGATCGTCTTGATCAGTGGTTTTGCGACCATCTTCTAATAATTTGTCGACTTTGGGACTTTGGTAGTGAGTAATATTAGTTCCTTGGGTGGAGTGCCAGAGAGAATATTGGTCTGGGTCAGGAGGAACGTTTTGGCCGATGAGTAGGGTTTGATAGTTGTTGGGGTCAGGAAAGTTGGTGATTTTGAGTTTAACTGTGATGCCGAATTCTTGCCAAGCAGTTTTGATGGTTTCGGCAGTGGAAAGGTAGGTGGGAGTGGTAGTTAGCTCAATAGCAATTTTGGGAGCAGATTCTTCTTGAGTTGTTAAAAGTTCTGTGGCGGCTTCTGAGTCATAATCATAAGGCTTGACTTGAGGGTTGTAGGCCCAAGACTCGGGGTGAATAGGACTGATAACTCGAATCCCCTGTTGGGCTTTGTCGGGAATGGCATAGGCTAAGCCTTGACGGGAAGACTTGTCTGCTAGAGCGGGATCAGCTGTGTTAAAAAAGAGAGCGACGTACTGGTTGAGTTGAGTTTTGGAAGTGATGCTAGTCTGGTTCCAATCTTTTAGTTCTTTAGGATTAGAGATTCCTTCCAGGCGATCTACTTTTCCTAATTTGAACGCTAAGATAGCGGCTTCTTCAGTAGGGTAAAAGCGATAAATTCGTTTTTCGTCAGCAGAGTCGAGGGTTGCGGAGCTTAATTGATTATTTTTGGTTGCTAATTTGGTAATAATATAATCTTTAGTTCCGAAAAGAAAAGTTCTTTTAAAGAATAATAGAAAGCGTTTTTTGTCGGTTTTTAACACGGGTTGGGTATTGGCAGCCAGAAAAGGAGCAAAAGGTTCTGGTAAGTGAAACACAATTTGGTTGTCACTTGGCCTTTCAATCTCAACGTCTTTGAAATTGTAGTTAATGTCGGTACTTAAGACTGGCTGGTCGTTTTGAAAACGTTTGGTGGTGTCTAGAGTGAAGGAATAGGTTTTGCCGTCGTCACTAATAGTCCATGATTGAGCTAGAGCGGAACTAATATTGCCAGCTTCATCTACACTAGTAAGCCCGGAACTGACAAGTTGTTGAATGTCTGAAGGAAGCTGATTGCCTGGTCCGGCGATGATGCGACCGATATAGTAAATAGGCTTGGGTTTTGGAATAAAATTGAGGATACGTTGGAGGTTGGTAAAAAAGATAATGCCAATAACGCCACCGATCAGAAGTATTTTTCTGTGTTTTTGGAGATAGCCGGCAACTGTCCAAGAAATTTTTCTAAAACTCATGTTAGACAAGAGCAACAATAGAGAGAATTGCAAAAAGAGCGGCGAGGATAATGGTAGTAATAAAAATAGTTTTTTCTACTCCGCGTTTGGTGTGATAGGAGGAGCTGCTGCCACCAAATGCTATGCCTAAACCTGAACCCTGAGCCTGTAGAAGTATGGCGCCGATGAGAAAGACTGAGATAATAATTTGAATAACTAGTAAAGTATTCATGGGTATAATTTTACCAGATTATAAGGTCGAGGTAATAATTTTGCGAGTGAGGCTGTAGAAAAAAGAAATAAAGACTAAACTCCAGAGGTCAGACAAGGTAAGGGCGGGGAAAGTTAGGTTGAAGATACTGGTGGATGGAATGGTAAAAGCAGAAATAGTGAAATCGGGAACTAAGACTGTGGCCAGAAAGAGAATGGCGACATTAATAATCCAACGAAAAATTCCCATGGTGAGGAGGTTTAGGGGCAAAAAAAGAATTTTTAATAAGGGTTTTACTAAAAAATTTAAAAAAACAAGCACAATAGCAGCAACAATGAGAGTATGGATGCTGTTTGAGTAGTCAACTCCAGGGAAAAGGTAGGCAAGAACAGCAAGAGTAATGGAGTTTAAAAGAAAGGGGCGAATAATTTTTTTCATTAAAGATGTTTAAATAATTATACCTTAAGTGATTTAAGTTTAAGTTTTTTATGGTAGTTTTTGGCAAAGCGGTGTGACTCGTCACGAATATGTTGTAGTAGTTGAGTGGCAGGATTAGTTGGCGGCAATTTAACCAGATAGTATTTTTTACTTGAGTGGTGATTTAGAGATTTAATAATTAAACGATCTGGGTTTTTGGCCAGAGACACTGTGGGGATAGTGCCCTTGATAGCACTGTGGGCGGCATTAAGTTGACTTTTGCCGCCGTCGACAATAATTAAATTTGGCAGGGGCCAGTCCTTATTTTTTAAGCGACGAGTAAGTGTTTGTTTAAGCATGGCAGTGTCGTTTGGGCGGGAAATTTTTTTTATTTTAAACATGCGATAAGAAGAGGGTATGGGTTGGGCGTTTGTAAAAACTACCATAGAGCCTGTTGCGAATGTTCCTGAGATGTTGCTAACATCGTAGCCTTCAATTCTGCTGAGAGGATAATTTTCTGGTAATGATAGAAATTGACGTAAAAGTTGACGAAGACGATTGACTTTTTCTTGATTAATATCAGTTTGGAGTTGGGGAAGCTTAAGTTCGGGCGATGGGGAGATACGAGCGAGGTTGTTAATATAGTCAATTTGATCCCTAATTTTGGCTGCTAGTTCGAATTTTTTTGTTGATGATGCTTGATTCATTTGCTTTTTAAGGCGGGTTAAAACAAATGTTTTTTTACCTCTTAAAAAAAGTTTTAAATTGGTGATGTTTTTTTGGTACTCTGAAGTTGATATTTTGCCAGCGCAGGCACCGGGACATAAGTTAAGATGGTAATAAAAGCAGGCTTTGTGTTGGGCTTGATCAGAGTTTTTAGTGTTGCAAAAAGGGAAGATGTGTCTGATGGTTTTTATGACTTGACGGGCTTGGTAACCAGACTGATAGGGTCCAAAAATATTTATTTTGGCAATGTTTGATTGGCGGTCAAGATTTTTGCGGCGTAAAGTAGTTACTTTGGGGTATTTGTCTTTAGTAATGCCGATGTAAAGAGGAGATTTGTCGTCTTTTTGACGCAGGTTGTAGGACGGTTGGTGAATTTTGATTAATTGAGCCTCAACAAGAATTGCCTCAAAATCACTATCTAAGGTTTTATATTTTACTTTTTGAGCTTGTTTTAGAAGTTTTTGAGTTTTGGGAAGTTGAGGGCTTAAGCGGCGGTAACTGTTGAGGCGGTTTTTTAAACTCTTGGCCTTTCCTACGTAGAGAACTTCTTTTTTTGATGAAAGAAACCAGTAGACTCCCGGCCCGGTAGGCAAGGGAGCTGATAACGAATCCCACCAGGCCGCCAACAATGAGGTTGAAGCCTTCGCGGGAGATGAAGCTGAGGGCATTGATTTCATATTCTAGATCACGATTAGCAAAAGTAATGTAGATTTTACCTGATTCTTTTAGGAGGAGTTTATTAGGTTTTAATTTTACCTCAACTTGGGTGTCAGAAAAAGGTAAAAGAATGGGAACATTAATTGAATCATCGGAAAGCAGCTGGTAGTTTTCGGTTTTTAAACTCAACGGTTGGTTGTAAAAGGCCTGATTGGATTGATTATCAATGGTAATAGTGGCAGTGATACTTGGGCCCAAAGCCGCTGTTTCGGGGATAGTAAAATCAATATTAAATTTTTGAGAAGGTTGGGGTTCGATAGAAGAGAAGTTGAGATTAACGTCTTTTCCTTGTGTGGTTTCAAGCTTGTAATAGCCAACTGGATATGGAGTTTCACTTGATGAACCATGAATTGCAAAAACAAAATGATTAAAGTCTAAATGGTTGAAATAATCAATGCCTCCAGTAGTGTTGCCCCAAGTTGGGTCAATGGGAATCCAAATTTTTTTATCTGAATTCCAGTATTCAGGCCAAGCATGAAGAACATCTTCGACCAAACTTAAAGGACGGAGTTTGGAGTTTTCAGTATAGGCAAAGCCGTTTAATTCCCTTGTGGGAATACCAGCAGCACGAGCAAGGGCAACAAAAGAGTCGGTAAATTCGGTGCAAATTGCGTTTGAGGGATTGTTGATGGCAGCTTCTGCTCCTAGACGGTTGGTGCCGGCAATATCAATCCGTTCGTAGTTGTAGCTGAATTGGTCTACAAGATGATTATAGATACGCTCTGGGTCTTTGAGTTTGTTAGCTAAGCTTTTGATGTCTGGTTGTTTAACTTCCCAATATTTTTGTTCTAAAAGATAACTTTTTAGGTTTTGGTCTTGATTGGGCACGTCAATAGTGGGCTTTAAATACAAAACCGCTGAGCCCTGAGCAGAAAGGTCAATTTGCTGTTTTGGTTCTAAAATAAAATTTGCAATCCAGTTGCCATCGGAGTCAAGCTCAATTGATTCGGGTCGAGGCGAAATCAAATCGTAATAGATTTTTTGATAAGGAGTGTCGGGAGGGAGAGCAACTTGGGCGATAGCGTTACTAACAGTACGATTTTCCAAATGATATTTAAAGTCAAATTCAAATATTTGATGATCACCATAAATAGCGGTGATGCTTTGATCTGAGTTAAAACTGGTAAAGCTTAAGACTGAAGTGAGCTGATCCGTGCCGAGAGTATAAGAGTCTGGAGAGACAATAGTGGGTTGGCCAAATTGTTGAGGAACGTAAATATTGACGGAGTATTGTTCAATATCTTGATGGTTGGCAATTTTGGGAACATTAACCTCTAATACTTTGCCAGTTAGGGTGGCAGAGTCAAGGTTTTGGTACTGAACAGTGAATTTTAGGGACTGGTTTTTGCCAACAACTTTTTCTTGAAAAGCTAATGTAATTGCGGTTTTGTTGTCTGTTTGAGTGATTTCAAAAGGAATGTTGGAACCACTGTTGGTAAATGCATTGACATTTTGAATTCTGGTGGAGCCAATCTCTAAGGCATATTGAGTGGCGTAGATGTTGGAGAGTTTGTTTTTTAGTTCGATTTGTTGCCTGACTGTAGCTTTGCCATCACGGCCAATAATATAGTTTGCGGTAAAGGTGGTTTCAAATTCTTCTGAAGAAAAAGTGGCCGGAGGCAATAGAAGTAAAATAGAGTATAAGGCTATGAATAAAAGCAAGCCATAAAAAAACTTCTCCAAATGAGTTGGTCTGGACATAAAATCAGTATAAATGAAAATGGGTTAAGAATTAAGAATTAACTTGCCTGCCATGCCAAAGGCAGGTAAACCGGTAGGCGAGGAATTAAGAATTTGAGATAAATACCGGCCGGTGTAGGATTTTTTACTTTTGCTAATTTTGAGTGGAGTACCGGTGGTGACTAAGTGTCCCCCACCCTGGCCTCCCTCCGGGCCTAGGTCGATGATCCAATCTGCGTTTTTGATAATGTCTAGGTTGTGCTCGATGACAATGACGGTGTTGTTTTGGTTAACTAGCTTTTTTAAAACATAAAGAAGGTTGTTTAAGTCTTCAAAGTGTAATCCGGTAGTAGGCTCGTCAAGTAAGTAGATATTATGGCCCGTAGGACGAATAGATAACTCTTTGGCAAGCTTAACACGCTGGGCTTCGCCGCCTGATAGGGTGGGTGCGGGTTGGCCGAGTTCGATATAACCGAGACCAACATCTTGCAGTGTTTTTAATTTTTTAGACAAGGTTAAGTGAGAATGGAAAAATTTAATGGCTTCGTTAATAGTGAAATGAAGGACTTCGCTGATATTTTTGTTTTTGTATTCGACTTCAAGGGTATCGGAATTGTAACGTTTGCCATCACAGACTTCACAGGTAACATAAACGTCGGGTAAAAATTGCATTTCGATTTTGACTTGACCATCGCCTTGACAGGCTTCACAACGGCCGCCTTTGACATTGAAACTAAAGCGACCGGGTAAATAACCTCTAATTTTGGCTTCTTTTGATGCTGAGAAAATATGGCGGATGTAGTCAAAAACTTTTGTGTAAGTGGCAGGATTGCTGCGGGGGGTTTTGCCTATGGGTGATTGGTCAATCAAACTGACGCGAGAGATGTACTTTGTTCCCAGTAAAGCTCGGTGTTTACCGGGCCTGTTAACAACGGCTTTTAACAATCTATCTGCCAGAGCATAGTAGAGTGTTTGGTGCATTAGGGTGGATTTACCAGATCCGGAGACACCAGTAATACAGATTAGTTTACCCAGAGGGAAATCGACGTTAATGTTTTTTAGGTTGTGCTCTTGGCATCCTGTGAGTTTCAGGGAACTTGAGACTCGGGATGAAGGAAGAGATTTAAGGAGAGTTTTGACATGTTTTTTGTTGGCTAAATGCTTGCCAGTTAAAGAGCGGGGATGTTTTTTGATTTGGGCGGGGGTGCCTGAGGCAACGATGGTGCCTCCTTGTTTGCCAGCAGCTGGGCCAAAGTCAATAATGTAATCTGATTGAAGCATCATGTTTTTGTCATGCTCGACTACAATGACAGTATTTCCTAGTTTTTTTAGGTTTTTTAACGTATTAATTAATTGCTGATTATCTTTGGCATGCAGTCCAATAGTCGGCTCGTCTAGAACATATAAAACTCCAGTGAGACCGGTGCCTAATTGGCTGGCAAGGCGGATGCGCTGGGCTTCGCCTCCGGCTAAAGTTGAAGCTTCGCGACTTAAAGTAAGATAGCTTAACCCTACAGAGTTTAAAAAGTTGAGTCTATGAGTTAGTTCTTTTATGATCATTTCGCCGATAGTTTGCTCTCTTTGGGTGAGATTGCTTGATGATAAATTTTGAACCCAGTTTAGAGTTTGATCGATGGGAAGGTTGGTAATTTGGGAAATGTTTTTTTGGTTTATGGTAACGCTTAAACCTTGAGTGTTTAAGCGAGTTCCGGAGCATATTTGACAAACTTCTTTTCGCATAAAACGACTAATTTCGTTTCTAATATAATTTGAGGTAGTTTCTTGGTAGCGGCGCTCGAGTTGATGGATAACTCCGCGAAATGTTTCCCAAATACGCGTTTCTCTGCCTTGACGATTAGTGCCCCAGACTTCCCAGCGTTTTTTACCAGTACCATAGAGGAGAACTTCTGTTTGCTCTGGTGAAAATTCTTTGAAGGGAGTGGAAAAGTCAAAACCATGTTCTGAGGCAATGGTTTTGACTAAACGAGAAAACCAAGTGTCTGAAGTAAGAGCGCTAGTTAAGGGGACAAGTGCACCTTCATTGATGGTAAGGTCTGGCTTGATGACTAGGTCTTTGTCAATTTTTAAAATTGAGCCCAACCCAAGACATTTGGAACAAGCACCATGAGGAGAATTAAAAGAGAAAATTTTTGGCTCAATTTCGGAAAGGGAAATGTTGCATTCTGGGCAAGCAAAACGTTCGGAATAGAGATGATCGATAAACTTTTTGGGTTTGTCGGGGAAATTTAAAGATTTGTCTTTAACTTGACTTAAGATGACAAAGCCATCTGAGAGTTTTAGGGAATCTTCAACAGCTCGGCTGAGACGGCTTTTGACGTTGGCTAAGGCTACTTTGTCTCTGATGGTTTTTTTGGTGATGCTGAAGCGATCAATGATAACTTCGATGTTGTGCCGGTTGGTTTTAATAAGAACAAAGTCTTGTCCTAAGTCGTAAACGTGGTTATCGATGCGAACGCGTTGATAGCCTTTGCTTTTTAAGTTGTCAAAAAGGCCAGAAAATTCGCCTTTGCGGTCGCGAACAACTGGGCTTAAAATCATAAAACGTGATTGAGTAGGTGTTGCTGAATTACTGATACTATCAAGCATGTTTTGAGTAATTTGTTGAGCAGTTAATTGGCCGATCTCGCGGTTGCAGTTGGGGCAGTGAGGATGGCCGACTCGGGCAAAAAGAAGCCTTAAGTAATCATAAATTTCAGTAATAGTGCCTACTGTGGAACGTGGGTTATGGGAACCGGCTTTTTGATCAATGGAAATTGAGGGGGATAAGCCGTCAATTTGATCTACATCTGGTTTAGTCATTAACCCTAAAAATTGACGGGCGTAAGAACTTAAAGACTCGACATAGCGGCGTTGACCTTCGGCATAAATAGTGTCAAAGGCTAATGAGCTTTTGCCACTGCCAGAAACGCCGGTAAATACTACTAGTTTGTTTTTGGGGATTTTAAGGTCAATGTTTTTTAAATTGTGTTGGCGAGCACCTTTGATGGTAATGTAGTCCATAATTCAACTAACAGCTAATAGTTAAAAACTAAGATGAAGAGACGAACATTTAGTATAACTCTAATAGCAAAAATTGTGAAGGGTATAGAGCTATTCCAACTTTTCGATAGTGTCGCGTAACAAAGCGGCAAGTTCGAAGTCTAATTGTTTGGCGGCTGAGTTCATTTTGCGAGTGAGACTGCGAATAAGCTTTTTTTTGTCTTGGGGAGTTAGGGAACTGGGATTGAAGTTGGCTAAATCAATGACTTCTTTTTTGGATAGTTGAATTACACTAGCTCGAGGATTTTGAGGCTTGTTGCGTTTGATTAGTTGGTCTCTGATTGGTTTTTGAATAGATTTTGGAGTGATGTTGTGTTTTCGGTTGTATTTGAGTTGGATATTTCGTCTGCGAGTGACTTCAGCAATAGCTGCTTTCATGGATTTAGTGGTTTTGTCAGCGTACATAATGACTAAACCATCTTGGTGGCGAGCGGCTCGCCCCATGGTTTGAATTAAAGAAGTGGTGCTTCGTAAGAAGCCTTCTTTGTCAGCGTCAAGAATTGCAACTAGGCTGACTTCGGGTAGATCAAGGCCTTCTCGAAGAAGGTTAATGCCAACGACAACATCGTATTCACCTTTACGCAAGTCTTGAAGAATGTCCGTTCGATCCAGGGTGGCTATGTCTGCATGAAGATATTGAGCTTTGGGTAAAACCTTCAAATTGGTTACCAATTTTTTAAGCTTGTTTTCGTCGTTTAAATAATCTGTTAAGGCCTCAGCCATACGTTTGGTAAGAGTGGTGACCAAGACCCGTTGTTTTTTTTGAATTCTGTTAATTATTTCCTTGATTAAATCGGGGACTTGATTTTGTGCTGTTCGAATTTGAATGTTGGGGTCTGGAATACCAGTAGGGCGGATAAGTTGTTCTATTACTCCCCCACTCTGGGAGATTTCCCAATCATTGGGGGTAGCTGAGGTGTAAATCAGTTGAGGCACCCTATTTTGAAATTCAGAAAATCTTAGGGGCCGATTATCAATGGCAGCAGGTAGGCGAAAGCCAAAGTCAATTAGGGTTTCTTTTCTGGACTTGTCACCTCGATACATGCCGCCAATTTGGGGAATGGTGACATGGGATTCGTCGATAATTGTTAAAAATTTTTGAGAGTCGAATTTTTGAGCGTTGTGGTGAAAATAGTCTAGCAAGGTAAAAGGGGGATCGCCTGACTCGCGACCGTCAAAATAGCGAGAGTAGTTTTCAATACCGTTAACAAAGCCCAATTCTTTAATGGCTTCAAGGTCATAGTTGACTCTTTGCTCAATGCGATAACTTTCCACAAGTTTGTTTTGAGATTTAAAGTGTTTGATTTGAGCTTTGAGGTCTTTTCTGATTTCTTCGAAGGCTTGCTTGTGGGTTTTGGGGTTGGTAAAGTAGTGTTTGGCAGGATAAATGGTAAAGCGCTTTGGTTGAAATTGGGATCGAGAGTCAATTTTTTTGCCACTAACTGGGTCAATAGTAGTGATTGTTTGAATCGTGTTGTCTAATAGTTCAAATTTTAACGCATGATCTTTGTATGCAGGCCAAAGTTGGAGAGTATCGCCTTTGAGCCTGAAAGAACCGCGACGGAATTCGTAATCGCTTCTCTCGTATTGAAGGTCAATTAGGCGAGCCAAAAGAGTGGGTTGATCAATTAGTTGACCCTCAATAAGTTCTAAAACATAGCGGCCGTATTCTACAGGGGAGCCAAGGTTATAAATACAGCTAACTGAGGCAATTACAATAACATCTGGGCGTGTAAGAAGGTTTGCTGTGGCAGAAAGCCTTAGTTTGTCGATTTCATCGTTAATATTTGTTTCTTTTTCAATATAAGTGTCGGTTTGGGGAATGTAGGCTTCGGGTTGATAGTAATCATAGTAGGATACAAAGTAAGAAACTGCATTCTGGGGAAAAAAGTCTCTGAATTCTTGGTAAAGTTGGGCAGCAAGAGTTTTGTTGTGAGAAATAACCAGGGTGGGTAAGTTGGTGTTGGCAATTAAATTGGCAATGGTAAAAGTTTTGCCACTGCCGGTAACTCCCAAGAGAGTTTGGTGTGGAGTATTAGACAGCACTTCCTGGGTTAGGGCTTTGATTGCTTGGGGCTGATCGCCGGTTGGTTGAAAACTACTTTTGAGTTTGAATCTCATCAAGTATTTATTTTATCACTAAAACCTGACCTGCTTTGATGTATAAAGATGTAATTGACTGATAATTTTATTTTTGGGTAATATGGGGATTAGTTTCGGTATTTATCTGCCCGAATTTTTATTTAACAAAACTACAATATTATTTGATTTAAAAACAAAAACCCCGGTGAGGGAAAAGGAGACGAAATGCCAGTAACGCTTTATAGAAGACAAAGACAGATTGTGGGATTTATTGGCCAGTATATTCAAAAAAATGGCTACTCGCCTACTTTGCAGGAGATTGCGGATGCATTGGGTGTAAGTTCGTTGGCAACAGTACATGAGCATTTGGAAGCTTTGGAGAAGAAAAGAGTAATTAAAAAATATGATGGTGCAGTTAGAGGGATTGAATTAATAGACAGAACTATTGCAGTTCAAAATGCTTTGGAAGTGCCTATAAAAGGATATATTGCAGCGGGAAAGCCAATTGAACCTTATACTGATCCTAATGCGGCTTTTGTGGTGTCGCCGTCGATGGTAACTGGCAAAAAGCGCTCTTATGTGTTGCAAGTTAAAGGTGAAAGTATGATAGAGGAAGGAATATTGGATGGTGATTATGTGGTGGTGGAAGAGCAAGAAGAAGTTAAAAATGGTGATATTGTGGTGGCACTTTTGGACAATGGCTTGGCGACTTTAAAGCGCTTTTTTAAAGAAGCCACTAGAGTACGGCTTGAGCCAGCCAATTCAAAAATGTCGCCAATTTTTGCTACAAGAGTAAAGATTCAGGGCAGAGTTGTAGGAGTGATCAGGCGTTTTCGCAATAGTAGCTAATTAGTCTGCCAGGCCTTTTACTTGTTTAACTGACTCAAATTTAGTAGAAAAATCCTGCTTGGTTTTGTTGATTACTAGTGGTTTAGTAAATTCTGCTACCATTTTAGTGGTATTTGCTACGTTTAATGCCTTGAACATAAAGGTAAAGCGATCTTCGAGCGCTGAGCGAATTTTGAGCTTTTTGGCTTCAGGAATATCCCAGGTTTCTTTTTTAAATTGGCCCCAAGCTTTTTTGCGCAGTTTGTAGTGGAATTGTTCGGTGGTTTGATTTGGTTTTTTTTCGTCTTGCTTGGCTTCGTCAATCCAACGGTACATTTTTTTAAGAAGATTTTTAGGAAAAGCTGGATGATCCATTTGAATGTTTTGGAAACCAGTGGCTAAGTGAACTTCTAGAGCTTGAGATTTTACAAACTCACCAAAAAACTTGTCAGGTAAAGTGCTAGCACCATGTTGAACAGTTCCGCCTAGACCGTACTTTTTCCTACCCAGTTTGGACATTTCGGATAAGAGGTGAAAATCAACGTTAATATCAGCTAATGACCCATCAGCTAATACCACTCCTCCATGGTGGGTGCCTGTTTGAGGGCTGATTTTGCTCATGCCAACCAGGTTTTTGGAGAGACCTTTATTGAAACCGTCCATATAAGCAGTGAAGTCCTTTAGAGTACTATTTTTCCCACCGATATGGCCTATTTCTCCACCCAAAGAAACGGTTATACCTTTTGGTTCAATTTTTCTTATAAATTGGACAATATTAATTGAATATTTAATGTTGTTGGTTTGCTGCTCTGCCTCAGTTGGTTTATCCAGGTCAACCAGAGTGCTCATATCAATATCAATGTTGTAAAAACCAGCGTTGATGGACTCAATGATTAGTTTTTTTATAGTGTCAATTTCACCTTTTTTGGGCTTGGAGTTATCATCTGCTTTGGCTTGAAAATGATCTGCTTGAATAAATAGAGGGCCAGACCAATCTTCACGTAGGGCTGCAGCCATAACAACACAAGCATACTCTTGTGGTGGTTGGTTTGTGTAGCCCATTTCTGAACGGGCAAGCTCACAAATTAGAGCACCTACATTTAGTTTTTTGGCTGTTTTAAATACTGCTTGGGCGCTTTCGTAGACCATGCCGCGTAAGTTAATTGCTGGGACTGTGAAATTGTGCGGTAGTTTGTTTTGCCCACGAGCGAGATAAAAATCATTGATTGAAGCAGGATAAATTTTGGCTTTTTGAGCTAAATTCCAAATCTGAAATCTAGCTTGTTGTTTTTCTAGATTTGAACCAAAGACTGCTTGGTATACTAAGGAGTCTATTTTTTGTGACTTCATATATTTCCTTTAAAGGCGATAATTCATATTTGGTTTATCAAAAACGTGAGTAGTATCGATGAGGCGAATTTTATTGGATTGAGAGCTCATAACTAAAGTGTGAGTTCTGGCACCAGTGCCAAAAAAACGAACGCCTTTGAGAAGATCGCCGTTGGTTACTCCAGTAGCGCAAAATATAATAGTTTTACCGCTGGCTAGTTCATGATGAGTATAAATCTTTTTTATGCTTCCGCCCATTTTTTTAAGCCTTTTGATTTCTGTATCGTTTTTGGGCCAAAAACGGGCTTGCATTTCACCCTTAATGCATTTTATTGCCGCAGCTGTCATAACCCCTTCAGGAGCTGCGCCAATACCCATGACAGCATGAACGCCAGAGCCTCGCATGCAAGCAGCAATGCCTGGTAATAGATCGCCATCGGGAATTAATTTTACTCGGGCGCCGGCTGATCTTACTTTTGTGATAAGTTCTTCATTTCTATCCCGATCGAGAACTACTATAACTAAGTCTTGAACCTTGCGACTCAGAGATTTTGCGATAGCCTGAAGATTCTTTTTGACAGGTGCGTCTAAACTAACTTTTCCAGCAGCTTGAGGAGGTGCAACTAGTTTTTCCATATACATGTCAGGGGCATGAAACAAGCCGCCTTTTTGGGAAGCGGCAAGAACTGAAATCGCCCTTGGGCTCAATGTAGCTGTGGCATTGGTGTTTTCTAGAGGATCGACTGCGATATCTATTGCGCGACCTTTTTTAGTACCTAGTTTTTCACCGATGTAGAGCATCGGAGCTTTATCTCTTTCGCCTTCTCCAATAACAACTCTGCCATTGAAATCGATTGTGTTTAAGTATTTACGCATGGCCCTGACTGCTTCTTTGTCAGCCATTTTTTTATCACCGAATCCAGCAGCGCGAGAGGCAGCGACGGCGCCTACTTCAGTAGCATGTGATAGGGTCAAAGCAAGTGAGTGTTCCATATATACTCCTTGTGGCTTAAAAATAATTAATCATCTGTTTTAATTCTCCACGGTAAGACGAGATTTTTGTGTCATTTAGTTAGTAAAGCTTTAATTCCTGGTAGTGTTTTACCAGATAGATATTCTAAGGTTGCTCCGCCAGCAATTGATACGTGAGAGTATCGAAAGATGAGGCCGAATTCTTCCGCTAGTGCTGCTGTGTCTCCTCCTGCAAGAATTGTGGTTTTATCATTTTCAGCCATAACCTGGGCAATTTTTAAAGTTCCATTTCGAAACCTGCTGTCTTCGTATTTGCCCAAAGGACCGTCCCAAAAAATGGTTTTAGCTTTGTTAATTATTTTAATAAACTTAGAAATTGTATTGGGTCCAATGTCTAAATAAGCCCAATTATTGGACAATTTTTGATTTTTGCTTATATTAATGGTTTTCTTTTTTTTCGGATTTTTAATTTGATCGGCAGCGATAAGATCGGTAGGCAAAATAATTTTTTCTGGATAGTTTTCAAGTAACTTAGTGGCCTCTTCAATAGGGTTTATTTTTACTTTTTTAGCTTTGTCGACAAAAGGTTCTTCTAAAAAAGAATCTTGAACATCTAGTCCTTTGGCTTTTAGAAAATTATTGGCTAGAGCACCACCAATTAAAACATAATCTGCTAACTTTATCAGATTGCGAACAGCTTTAATTTTGTCATAAGTTTTAGTGCCACCTACAATTAACACCAATGGCCTTTGAGGGTTTTTCATTAGTTGATTAAAAGTTTGCATTTCCCCTTCCAGATAAAATCCGGCTACTGAGGGGATGTGTCTGGGAATACCGGTGACAGAGGCGTGAACTCGGTGCGCGTGTCCAAAGCCATCCATTACCATTAGGTCTCCGTTTTTAGCAATTTGTTTGGCAAATTTGTCATCGTCAGCTTCTTCACCTGGATGGAATCGCGTATTTTCGAGCATAACCATTTCTCCAGGTTTCATTTGCTCAATAAATTTTCTGACTTTGGAACCAATTAGTGCGTCCAATGAGTACACTTGCCTATTGATTAATTGTGATAACCTTTTGGCTATTGGAGCAGTTCTTAAGCTTTCAACGACTTTACCTTCTGGCCTTTCTAGGTAGGAGATAAAAGCTATTTTGCAACCTTGGTTTATTAGGTAAAAAATGCTGGGAAAATAGGCTTTGAGACGAACATCTGATATTGGTACGAGTTTTCCGGAGTTGTTTTTTTTGAGTTTAATATTAAAATCGCAATGATGGATGACTTTTTTGCCCGATATGTTGATGTCTCGGATTGTTTTGCACTTCATACAGTTTTATATAAGTAGTAGATATAAATTGGCTTTAGTGCCCTTCGCCTGTTTATGTTAATTCCATTTAAACGATGTTGATTCCAGCTAGCATTATCGAGCTCTTAAATGATATTACCAGTAGCTCTTGCTGGCTTCTATGTTAGCATCAGAAAGAGGCATCATGCCCATGTTGGTTAACACTACCCCTAAAGCTTCTTCTCCATCAACAGGTTCGAAATCTGCTTCTAACATAGTATTCATTCCATTGTGTAAGGCAAAAGCTTGTTCTCCAGAATCAGTAACTAGACTGCCAGGAATTTGATTAATTTGGCCTCTTTCTTTATCGGCTGGTTTGGGAAATGCGTAAATACGCTCTCCTTTTTTTAGATAAAATGTACTCACAATAATCACCTCCTTTTTAACGATTTTTCCATCTAGTAATTGCTTGTTTTAGATTTTTGGGTTTGCTGATGTCATACCAAATTCCCTGAAAAATAAAGGCAGACAATTCATCTTTCTGAGCCAAAAAAGGAAAGACTCCTTTGCTAAAAAATACTGGTGTTTTTTTCGGTATAAGATTAAAAATTTCAGGCTTGAATAAATAAACGCCTGTGTTGACAATACCAATGCCTTTTTCTTTTTCACGGCCTAGAAATTGCGTAATACGGTTGCCTTGCAAGTTAACTTTGCCATATTCTTTTTCAGAAATTCGTGGCTTTACTGCCATAGTAGCAATTGTGTCTTCATGCTGGTGAAATGCAATAAATGAAGAAAAGTTGATATTAGTTAAAATGTCACCGTGAAGGACAAGGAATGATTCGCCTTTAATATATTTTTTCGCTTGTTTGATGGCTCCGGCAGTTCCACTTCTTTTGTCTTTTATATAGCGAATATTAACTTCCAAGCTTGATCCTTTTCCTACTGTTTTTTTAATTGTTTTAAGTTGAGTTCCGGCACAAATGATAATGTTGGTAAAGCCAAATTGTTTTAAGTGTTCAATCATTAGGCATATTAGAGGCCGTTTGTTAATTAAAGTAATTGAAGAAGGTTTTTTGGTTTGAGGAGGGCCACCGGCAAGGAAGATTGCGGTTTTAATATAAGGTTTAATACTTTTTCGGATAAGGTGTTCTATCGCGTGAGAGCGATTGCGAATATCTTTGCCGTCGATGATATTATCAATGTTTTTTAAAATGTCTTTGGAGAGAGTGATAGTGAGGCGTGATTTCATTTATTCAATAAATCCCTGTTCTATACTAGTTTGGGTCACATACTGTTGCTTTAAGTGATAGCGTCATAAGTACAACAAAACCCCGTTGGGTGGGGGCTCCTTTTAAATGTGATAAGCAATATCACTAATTAATATCATACTTTATCACATTGTATGAAATAGTATGATTTTGTGTCAATAGTTAGCTTTCACGAAGATTTTTTAGAAGAATTTTTTGTTTTCCAATTTTTGTGTTTTTGGAGTTTATGGTAAACGTAGTAAAACACAACAGCTATACCGATGATTAAAATCAAGTAGTCAAATTTTCTAAAATAGGTACCTAGTGTGTCCCAGTTTTCACCTAGTTTTTGGCCGATGTAAGTTAGGGGTATGCCCCAGATAACTGTGCCTAAAAAGGCAAAAAAAGTAAACTTTTTAAAACTCATTTTACTCATACCAGCAGGAAGAGAGATAAAAGTGCGAATCACGGGTAGTAAACGAGCGGTGAAAGTTACTAGTTGGCCGTGACGAGCAAACCAATGTTCAGCTTCATCCAGTTCATATTCGAAAATAAGCAGGTATTTGCCATATTTTCTAATTAAATTTCTAATAAGTACTTCCCCACCATAGTATCCTAAAGCGTAGCTGCCCATTGAGCCAATGGTTCCACCAATGGCGCCGGCTAAAACTACTCCCCAAAAAGTAAATCTACCAGTAGAGACTAAATAACCTGAAAAGGGCATGATAATTTCTGAGGGCAAGGGAATATTGGCTGATTCGATAGCCATGGCCAGAGCAGTACCAAAATAACCTAAGGAGTCGATTAGGGAAATAGCAATGTTGGCCAAGAATTCAATTAAATGTTCTATCATTGTTTACTGAAAATTTTTAACAAGTTTTGAAATGTCTACTGATTCTATGGGTTTATCAACTAAAGGCTTGTCTTTAATTTCTGCTACCTGAGAGTGGTATGGAACTGAGTTTTTGTCTTGGTAAAAAAGACCGATCGGAAGCTTATCGGTTCGCATGGCTTGCTTCCAAGCGGCTTCTTTGTTGGTAGAATCGTGCTTTTCATCTTCGAGCTTGACCATATTTTGTCGATACCAATCGTAGCTTTGTTCCGGGTTAAAAACAACACAAGGTTGGAGGATGTCAATAACAGCAAAGCCGGGATGTGTCATGGCTTGAGCAATGCGATTGGCAAGTGAAGGTATATCACCAGCAAATTCGCGGGCTATAAAAGTAGCGTGATTGGAAACAGCAATGGCCATGGGATTGAAAGCCTCTTCAATGGAGCCTTGAGGTGTGGATTTGGTTTTAGTACCTTTTTTAGTAGTTGGACTCATTTGACCGGTTGTTAAGGAATAGCGATGATTGTTGTGAACTAAGACAGTAATATCATGGTTGCCGCGCATTTCATTGATAAAATGAGTGCCGCCTTCGCCATAACAGCCGCCATCGCCAATAATAACAATTGGAGTTAAGTCATGGTTAGCGAGCTTAATACCAGTAGCTGGTGGAATAGCCCGACCATGAAGAGCATGAAAACCGTAAAAATTATTATAATCAGCCATATTTCCAGAGCAGCCAACATCGTATGTGATAACAATTTTTTCTGTAGGAATTTGTGATTTAATGGCTGCTTGTTTGATAGCGCCCCAAATACCATAGTTACCGCAACCGGGACACCATGTTGGATTCTTAGGATAAGTTATTGGTTTTTTGTTGTTCATAATATTTTGTTGACGTGATCAGTAATATCTTCAGAATAAAAAGGTCTTCCGTCGTAGCGGCGTAAGTGATTATTAAGTTTTATGCCTGTTTCTTGGGTAATTAAGTTAGCTAGTTGACCGTATGAATTGCCTTCGATAATTAGAGTTTTGGGAGATGACGTAAGAATAGATTCTACTTGTTTGGTGGGAAAAGGCCAAAGCCAAGAAAGGTGAAGCATGTTGGTAGATATTCCCTGTTGAGTTAGTTGTTTTCTGGCTGATGCGATTGGTCCTTTAGTTGAGCCAAAAGAGATAAAGGTTAATTTTGAATTGTTTTGTGTAGTATAGAGTTGGTTGGGGATCTCGGACTTCATTGATTCAAACTTTTTATTTCTTTTATCCATTTGCTCGACTCTGACTTCTGCTTCTTCTATGCCTACACCGTATTGATCGTGTTCATAAGAGTTGGCTATATGAATGCCGCCTTTTTGTCCTGGAATGCTTCTTTGAGAAATGCCAGTATTTGTGGGAAGGTAGCGGGGGAAAAAATTAGTAGCGTCAGCTTTAGGAGAGTTAGTGAAACCAAAACGCTTGTTTTTAAAAGTATACTTTTTAAGTTCAATTGTATGACGGGATTCGGAAAGATATTTGTCAGAGATTAGTATAACTAAAGTTTGATACTTTTCGGCTAATTCTAAAGCTTTGAAAGTTAAGTCGAATGCCTCTTGCCCGTCTCCGGGGGCAAGAACAAAGCGAGGAAATTCGTCCTGACTGGCAGTTAAAACGAATTGCAAATCTCCTTGGGCAGTCCAAGTTGGCATGCCAAGAGCTGGGCCAGGGCGCATGACTTCAACGATGACTAATGGTAATTCGGCGACGCCTGCCAAACCTAAAGCTTCGGTCATATAGGCAAAACCACCACCAGAAGTACCAATCATGGTTCTTGTACCAGCAAAAGAAGCGCCAAGGGCCATATTAACTGCACCGACTTCATCTTCGGCGTGTTTGACGACAAAACCTGATTTGGAAGAAACAGCTGCCAAATAGTGAAGAATTGAACTTGATGGAGTCATAGGATAGGCAACATAGAATTGAAGTCCGCCGGCAATAGCGCCTAAGCTGATCGCTTCATTACCAGTTAAGGTAAGTTGATTTTTTAACAAACCTTTGGAGATGGTTAGGTGGGATTTGGATTTTTGTTTGGCAAAATTGTAACCGGCAAGGGCAGCTTTGTGATTGGCGTCAATAATTTTGTCGCCTTTACTCGCAAAAATATCAGCGATTACCTGATCTAGTATTTTTAGGTCGAGTTTTAGAAAAAAAATTGAAGCGCCTAGAGCAACGTTGTTTGCCATTACCCTACTGCCACCTGATTCTTTGGCTAGGCGAACCATAGGGAGATCAAAGGTTTTGCCAGAAAGATTGAATTTGTTAATATCAATGTTATCGTCCTCTTTGTCATAGAGAATTAAAGATTTATCAGTAAGTTCATCAACATGAAAATTAAGAGCGTTTTGGTTTAAGGCAACTAGAACGTCAAGAGATTTTTTTTGAGAAGTAACGGGGTCGGTTGATGCATGAACTTGGTAAGTATTATGACCGCCGCGAATAAGAGAAGGATATTCCATATAGTCAAAAATTGAGAGGCCGTGACGAGCACAGGTTTTGGAAAAAAGAAGACCTGTGGTCATGATGCCTTCTCCGGCAGAACCTGCTACTTTCCAATTTAAAGCTTTTGACATAAATGAGATTATACAGTAATCAAAAAATTAGTATTCTTGTAAAGTCGAAGTATCGCCTGTGGGCAAACCAAGTTCGCGAGCTTTAAGGAGCCGACGCATAATTTTGCCGGATCTGGTTTTGGGAAGCTTGTCTACAAACTCGATTTCTCTAGGATAGGCGTGGCCAGCCAAATGACTTTTAATAAAGCGTTGAATTTGAGCTTTTAGCGTATCTGAGGAATGAATGCCAGGCTTTAATTTAACAAAAGCTTTGATAATTTCTCCTCTTAATTTGTCTGGTTTACCAATGACGCCGGCTTCGATAATGTCTGGGTGCTCTACCAGAGCGGATTCAACTTCAAAAGGACCAACTCTTTCACCTGCAGTTTTAATAACATCATCAGCGCGACCAATAAACCAAAAATAACCATCTTTGTCGATAAAGGCACGATCTCCTGAGATATACCAGCCCTTGTTAAAATAAGACTTGTATTTTTTGGGTCGACGCCAAATAGTTTTCATCATTGATGGCCAGCCGGGTTTGATGGCAAGATGGCCTTCTTTATTACACCCGAGCTTTTTGCCTTTATCGTCGACTATGGCAGCCGTAATGCCTGGCAAAGGCTTGCCCATAGAGCCAGCTTTAATGTCCATGGAAGCGTAATTGGCGATAAGAATCCCGCCGGTTTCGGTTTGCCACCAATTATCGTGAAAGGGAAGTTTAAAAACTTTTAAACCCCACTTGATAGGTTCTGGATTTAAAGGTTCACCAACACTGGCTAGATGTCTTAAAGAAGAAAGGTCGTATTTTTTAACGATTTTATCACCGCTGGCTTGGAGCATGCGAATGGCGGTAGGGGCTGTGTACCAAACAGTGACCTTGTAATCTTGAATCATTTGATACCAAGTGTTGGGATCAAAGCGACCTTGATGAACAACAGTTGATGCGCCATTGCTCCAGGAACCTAAGATTTCATAGGCAATCCCGGTAACCCATCCGGGATCGGCAGTGCACCAGTAAACATCGTCTTCCTTAAGATCGAGAACAAATTTAGCACTGATGTGTTCGTGGAGAATTGCTTGGTGAGTGTGAACTACACCCTTAGGCTTACCAGTGGTACCAGAAGTATAAAGCATGAAAGCATGAGCGTCGGGTTTTAACATTTTGGTTTTGTATTTAGTTGATTCTTCGGTAATAAGTTTGGTTAAAGAAATGACTTTTTTACCAGAAATTTTGAGACGAGACGCTTTTTTTGGATCTCCAACTATGAGAATGATTTTAAGAGCAGGGAGAGTATGGGCAATTTTTTTGACTCTTGGGAAAAGGTCAGGCTCTGTAACTAAAACTTTAGCATCTGAGTTGCCTAGGCGATCTTGAATAGCTTGGTGCCCAAAAGCGGCAAACATAGTACCAGCAATGGCGCCTCTTTTTAAAGTGCCTAGGAAACCATAGTAGAGTTCGGGCACGCGAGATAAAAAGAAAAAAACACGATCACCTTGATCAACGTTTAGGGAATGAAGAATGTTGGCAAACTTATTGGTAAGATCATTTAGTTCTTTGAAAGTAAATTTTGTTTTTTGTTCGTCGGTACTAATCCAGTAAAGAGCAATTTTATTCTTGCGCTCACTGATAGCGTTTCTCTCAATTGCATTATAGGCGGCATTAAGCTTACCATCAAAGTAGTCAATTTCTTTTTTAGCTTTTGAGTAAGAAAAAGACTTGTAGGTGCTGAGATAATTTTGTAAATTTGGAGGCAATTTTGGAGGATGTTTGGTTTTTTTAATGATAGTTACTTTCATTTGAGACCTCCAACTTGAGTTTCTGACTCTATTTGTAAAAGACGATTGTATTTAATAATGCGTTCTCCCCTGGCAGGAGCGCCAAATTTGGCATAGTTGGTGCCAATCCCTACTGCAAAGTCGGCAATAAAAGTATCGTTTGTTTCACCAGAACGGTGAGATGCAATTAGCTGCAATTTGGCTTCACGGGCTATTTTGCAAACTTCGACGGTTTCGGTGATAGTACCAATTTGGTTTGGCTTGATAACAACGGCAGTACAAGCTTTTTCGCTAATGGCTTTTTTAAGTAAATTTTTATTGGTGCTTATGAGATCATCGCCAATAATGAGTGTATTTTGACTCATTTGGGTGGTAAGTTCTTTCCAGGATTTCCAGTCGCTTTCATCTAAAGGATCTTCAAGAGAAAAGACGTTGTAATCTTGATTGAGCTTTTTATAATATTCAATAAATTCTTGAGCGGTAAATTCTTGAGAGCGATCTTTAATGGTATATTTTTTATTTTTGTAGAAATGAGAAGCAGCAATATCTAGTCCCAAAAAGATATCTTGGCCTAAGTTGTAAGGAGTTTGTTTAGTTGCTTCTCTGATGATTTCTAAAGCATCTAAGTTCGTGTATAAATTCGGAGCAAAACCACCCTCAACGCCGGTACTGTGAATGGCATTGTTTTGGATTAAAGTTTGTTCCAGGGCGTGATAAACTTCAACTCCCATTTGGAGTGATTTAGAAAAAGGATAGCGAGTGGAGGGGGTAACGTGAAATTCTTGAAAATCTAGGTTGCCTGCGCCATGTTTGCCGCCGTTGATAACATTAAACATAGGTGTAGGTAGATGATAAGGCTTGGTGGTTAATTGGTATTTTAAGCTTAGGTATTCGTAGAGTGGGAGGTTATAAGAAGCTGCTCCTGCCTTGCAAGCGGCAATGGAGACGCCTAAGATCGCGTTGGCCCCAAGACGAGATTTTTTAGTTGTTCCATCAAGATTTACTAAGATTTGGTCAACATTGCCTTGATTGCTAGGATCTTGACCAATAATTTGTGGAGCTATTGTTTGATTTATGTTGGCAACAGCTTTGAGAACACCCATGCCCATGAAGCGTGATTGATCACCGTCACGAATTTCCGTGGCCTCGTTTTTACCTGTTGAGGTACCAGAAGGAACTGAGGAGGTTACACGAATGTTATTGTCTAGCCAAAGGTTAACTTCGATAGTGGGAATACCTCGTGAGTCTAAAATTTCCCTGGCGTTTAGAGCAGCAATTGTAGCCATCGTTGATTAAATTCGAAACATTTTATAAAAATAATATTTAATTATTTAGACTTTTTATTTACGAAATCTGATTCGGCTTGATAGATAAGTTGGCGAGTGGCGTCGATAGCGTCTGGGTTGATTGAAATACTGGTTATACCCCAGTTTACCAATTTTTTAACCAGTTGCGGATAGATAGAGGGGGCTTGACCACACATTGAAGAGCTAACGCCGTGTTTTTTGGCTTTAGTGATAGTTTGTTTAATTGCCCAAAGGACGGCTGGGTCGGTTGCATGATATTTATCGGCAATGAGTTCGTTATCGCGATCCGCGCCCAAAATCAACATCGTAAGGTCATTTGTGCCAATGGATATACCATCAATGCCAGTTTTTATAAAATCTTCAAGAATAATCACGTTTGAAGGCACTTCTACCATCATCCAGAGTTGAAACGAGGGACTTCTTTGTAAACCGTTAGCAGCAATAATTTTTTTAACCATTTTCATTTCTTCAACAGTGCGCACAAAGGGAATCATGACCCACAAGTTCCTTAAGTTCTGTTTGTTTCTAACTTTTTTTATGGCTTTGAGTTCTAGTTCAAACACTTGCTCGTCTTTAATATAGCGACCAGCGCCACGAAAACCCATGAGTGGATTGGCTTCTTCTGGTTCAAATTCAGTCCCTCCTTTTAGGTTTTTGTATTCATTGGTTTTAAAGTCAGTGGTGCGATAAATAACAGGCCTGGGATTAAAGGCTTGGCAAAAAGTGGTTAACCCTTGGGTTAATTTGTCTATAAAAACAGATTGTTTTTTGGATTTAATTAGTTTACGAGGATGAATGCCAATTTCAGAAATCATAAACTCTGCTCTTAAAAGTCCGACACCATCAACGTTTTGAGCAGCAATATCATCGACGCGGCTGGACTCTCCTAGGTTAACGTAAAGTTTGGTGGCAGTTTTTAAGGTTTGAAGACGCTGGTGAAGTTTGGATTTTTTTTGCTTGACTTGAATTTTAATAGAATCCAGCGTTTTGGCGGGCAGACTACCGGCATAAATCTCACCCGTTTTGCCGTTGATAGTAACTATTTTGCCTGGTTTTAGAACTTTAGTTGCGGTTTTGGTGCCAACAATACAGGGAAGGCCTAGTTCGCGGCTGACAATTGCAGCATGAGAGGTTTGGCCGCCTTTGTCGGTAATTAAGGCTGCGGCTTTTTTCATGGCCGGAACAAAATCCGGTGTCGTCATGGAAGTAACCATGATTTCTCCCTGCTTGACTCTGGCAATATCCTTGGCAGTAGGGATATGGCGGACTTTGCCGGAAACTAACCCTGGAGAAGCAGGTTTGCCAGTAAGGAGTTTTTTTAAATTTTTAATAGCTGAAGAGCTATCTACTGTCGTAGCAGATTTGGCTTTTATAGCTTCTATCGTGGTAATAGGTCGAGTTTGGAGAATGAAGAACTTGTTTTTTTCCGTGGCCCATTCAATGTCCTGAGGGAAAAAGTAATGACGATGAATTTTTTTACCTATTTTGGCTAACTCAATGATTTTTTTATCCGAAAGCTTATATTTTTTTTGCTTGCGCCGAGGAACGGAAGTTTCAACATTTTTGTCACCTTTTTTAATTAGTTGAATTCTTTGTTCTACTAATTGTTTTTTGACAATATCCCATGTTTGAGTGTTAACTTGATAATGGTCTGGGGTAATAGCTCCTTGAACAATTTTCTCGCCCAAGCCCCAAATGGCCTCAATAACCAGAGTTTTTTTATCATTGGTTACAGGATTGATTGTAAAGAGTACTCCGGAAACGTCACTTTGAACCATTTTTTGGACGGGAACAGCAATGCCTACCTTGAAATGATCAAAACCCTTTTGTTCACGGTAAAAAATTGCTCTAGGCTCAAAAAGTGAGGCCCAGGCTTCACGAACATTGCTGACAACGTTGGCATCGCCCTTGATGTTTAAAAAAGTTTCTTGTTGGCCAGCAAAACTGGCGTCAGGCAAATCTTCGGCAGTGGCAGAAGAGCGAATGGCAACTAGAGGATCGTGGCCCAGCTTGTCATAGGCTTTTAAGATCTCAAGTTGTAAGTCTTTGGGGATATGGGCAGAACTAATTAGTTTTTTAACTTGTTTGGAGGCGCGGTTTAAAGCAGTGGGGTCATGAACATCAAGACCTTCAAGGGTGTTTTTAATTTTTGGCTTGAGATGGTTTTCTTCTAAAACGTAAAAGTAAGCAGGTGAGGTAACAATAAAACCGTCAGGAACTGGGAGATTAAAAGAGACCATTTCTCCAAGGTTGGCGCCTTTTCCACCCACTAAACCGACATCATTTTTGTCAACATCTTTAAACCAAACAACATGCGGCTTTCCAGCCATGGGCAGGTCCTCCTATCTTATTCATTTTATGGGGAAAATGATCTTAATGCAACCAGGCGTTATTTACCCAAAGGTTGACCAAGTTTGGTTTTAAAATAGTCTACCCAAGGAATTGGGGCGGGATTTTGATCGTAAAGAATGGACAGATAAAGGTTGGCGTAGGCTCCAAATTGAATCAGTTCAAAGTTTTGAGAAAGTTTGTCAATGCCAGTTGCTTGGTAGCTGAAACTTTCAATTTTATTTTGCTTGATAACGTCCTGAGTGATTTCCATCCGTTGTCTAATCCTATCTGAATAAAGAGAAGAGGTAGCTATAACAGCAAGTAGTGTTTGAGGGTTGCTGGATGGGTGCTTGAGTCCTTCCATGAGGTGATGGTTTAATTCTGGTACTTGGAAGTCGGCAGAAAAGTTTTTGGCGTTTTCGTTGAGTTGATTATTAACAGTATGGAGAGAGCCAACTAAGTGGCCAGCGGCAATGTAGGCGATAATTTTATCTTTCATTTCTAAGGCTAATTGCTTGGCCGAATTATTTGACTCGTCAACTTCGACTTTGATTTTTTCTAATATTGACTTCATAGCATTAATTATTGAATCAATGTTTTTTTGAGTTAAGGTGATAATGCCGGCTTTGGAAACTAAAACTAGTTGACCAATAACTGAATAGCCAATGGCCATGCGGGGTTGGTTGGAAGGATTGAATTTGGGATCGATTTTGTAAAAAGGAATGTTTTTTTGTTGAGCAACTTCTAAAAGCTTGCCGCCTGCACCGATAGCCAAAATTTTGGCTTGTTTTACTAGAGCTTGATTAAGGTTTTGAACTGCTTCTTCTGTGTTACCAGAATAGCTAGAGCAAACCACTAAAGAATTTTGATTAACAAATGATGGCAGGTCGTAGTTGTTAACTCTAGTTAGGGGGAGTTTGAGTTGTTCGTAGAAAACGCTTTGAATTACCCGAGCAGCCAAGCCTGAGCCTCCCATGCCGCACATAACTAAGTTATCAACGTTTTGATAATCATTGGGAACCTCAACCTTACTAGCTTCTTCCCAGGCGTGAGTGATTTGTTCTGATAGGGATTCGACAGAGCCAAGGACATTTTCTTGGTCTATTTTTAAAATATCTTCTCTTAAATTTATGTTTCCCATATTGTTTCCTAATTAAATAACTAATTTAAGTATACTTGAAAATACTTCGGTTGAGCTACATATGTATGTGAAGTTGCGATCGTAATTGTCTTTGGTGCATTTGAAATTAAGTGGTTTGCCTTTAATGTCTGTGTGTTGGCCGCCAGCTTCAGTAACTATTAAGTAGGGTCCTGCATTGTCCCAGATATTAGATGTTTGATTGATATATGCTCCTAGTTTGCCGCTGGCAACATAGCAATAATCCAAAACACTGTTGGTAGATCTTAAATTGCGACTATTTTGAATAATTTTTTTAATAATTTTGAGTTCTTGATCTATTTTTGACTCGTCGTTGCTAAAATTAATTCCATAGCTGATAAGTAAATTTTTTAAGTCTTTTTCTGAGGATGCTTTAATTTGTTTTTTATTTAGCCATGCGCCATTGCCTTTTGTGGCGGTATACATTTCGTTCTGGATAGGAAGATATATGCCAGCGGCTATTGGCTGCCAATTTTTCAATCTGGCAATAATGATCCCAAACCAAGGAATCGCTGCGGCAAAATTTGAAGTTCCATCTATCGGATCAATTATCCAACAATACTCTGTAGAACCAGCAGCAAAACCTGTTTCTTCGGCAATAATTGTATCTTTGGGAAATATTGACTTAATTTGGTTAACAATATACTTTTCAGACGCAAAATCGGTTTGAGTGACAACATTGCTGATGTCACCTTTGCGGCTTGATTGATGAGATCTACCAAAGGAATTAGAAACTATTTTACCTGCTCCCCTGAGAGTTGCTTCTATAAAATCTATCATTAATCGAAGGCGTCGGTGTTGACGCCGTAGCTCCAGTCAACTTCTTTGTGGCTTTTAAGAATCTCTCTTAATTGGCCTTTGAGCTTGTCGTATTGTTCTTTGGTTTTGCCTTCGTATTTGATAGTGATATAGGGACCGTTTTGGCTAGCCCTAACTATGGCCATGGTTTCAGCTGTGTCCATCCTAACACCATCGATTTCAATGTATTCTGCTTTGGGATAAAGTTTTTTAAGATCACCACCAATCACTTTGGTAACAAATTTGAATTTAATGTCATCAGGCAAACCAAGTTTGATTTCTGGACTGGAAACGTATTGGGGAAGTTCGCTTACCGCTTGTTTAAGTGATTTACTTTCTCTTTTGAGGTATTGGAGAAGGCGGAGAGTAGAAAAGGCACCATCGTCATGGCCATAAAAATTGTCCACAAAGAAAAAGTGGCCAGATAATTCGCCACCGAATGGGGCGCGTTCTTCTTTAACCTTGGCTTTGATAAACGAGTGGCCAGTAATCCACATAACTGGCTTGCCCCCACCAGCTTTGATAGTGTCGGTAACTGATTTGGAACAAAGAGTGTTATAAACAATTGGACTACCAGGCATGTAGTGAAGAATGTCTTTAGCAAACATAGCGACTAAAACATCATTCCAAATTTTGGTGCCGTCTTCATCAACTACGCCCATGCGATCTCCGTCTGGGTCGTAGCAGAGGCCGAAATCAGCTTTGTTTTCTTTAACTCCTTTGGCTAGCCTGTCTAAGTAATCAGCTTCTGTTGGGTCGGGTGTGCCTAAGGGGAAATCTCCCTTTAATTCGGTATTTTGCTCAACAACTTCACAGCCTGCTTCACGCAGTAATTCGGGAAGAAATTTGCCTGGAGTGCAATTACCGCCGTCGATAACAATTTTGTAATCAAACTTTTCAGGTATGCGTTTGAAAATATCTTTTTTGTAGTGAATCCAAATGTCTTCTTGTTTTAAAACTCCTGGCTTGTTAGGTTTAGTAAATTTGCCAGCTTTGGCAATTTCTTTAAACTGTTCAATCTCTTCGGTAATCATGGTGTCGGAAAAACCGACAGCCAACTTAAAACCATTGTATTCTTTAGGATTGTGAGAAGCGCTTACTGAAACACCGCCCTTTGATTGGTTGTGATATTGAGAAAAATACATAAAATACACCATTCCCAGACCATGGTCAATTACATTAATGCCTGTTTCGAGGAGTCCTTTGATAAAAGCACCCTTTATTTGATCAGCTGTGATTCGATTATCGCTGACTGCAACACATTCGTTAATTCTTCTTAGAGTGAGAAAAGTGCCATAGGCTTTGCCTAGAACGTAAGCTCCCTCTTCGTTGAGTTCATCGGGAACTTTGGCCCGAATATCGTAGCCCCTGAAAATATTGTCTGTGAAATTAGCAGTCATTTATACCCCTTTCTTATTCTAAGTAGGACATAAACATTCTAAAGAGAGGTGATGAGTAAATCAAGCTCGCCTTCCAGACCCAGAGGGGATTGACCAGTTTTAGTTTTCTCATCAATAATAAGTAATTTGTGGTGGAGTTTAAGTAGTTTTGGTAGTCTAAAAATTGCTGCTTGTTTTTTAAGCTTGCCTAATTGCCAAGGAGCCATCTTAAGACCATTTTTGCCTGTTGCAAGAAGCAAAAGCCTGACTTGACGAGCAAGCATGTAAAAAACCATTTCAACAGAATCAGAAGCAATGCTTTGATCCATAAGTTGAATCATGCTGGAAGTATTTTTGGGCTTTAAGCTATCTAAAAATTTGAATACTGTGGCAGAGGTTTTAAATAGTTTAATTTGAGAGTTTTTGAATTTTTTTAAAGCATTGGCATGGATTGATTTGGGCTCCCATAGAATACAAGTGAGTTTAATATCAGCTTGAGATAGATAGTTAAGGATTTCTTCTTTAGTTTTTCCCTTTTGACGAGAAAGTAAGTTTTCAATAACGATAGCTTTGTCTGTACCAAATAAGCTTTGAGATTCTAGAGCTTGGATAATTTGGGTTAAAGAGACTTTTTTGCCATCTAGCCTAATAATTTCTTTAACGCCTTTGTTTTTTAGTTGCTCAATTAAGCTATTTAGATAATTTCTGGAAGCAACAATATTATCACCGTGAATAACGTTAAGCATGAGAAGGGTTTAAAAGCCTAATGTGTTCTTTTTTCTAGTTTTGGTTTTATATTTTTTGAAAAGTTTGTTGATTTTGGAGTGGTGGACGTGATGGCGCCCATAGGCGCCTTTGTGTGGTACTAAAGCACCGGAGAAAGTTTTGGGGATGTGCATGAGTTCATGAATTAGGATCTTGATTTGATCATCTTCTTTTAAGTGGTCGAAATGTTTGGAAATAACTTCGATAACGTAGTGGGCTTTGATGTCTAGTGCTTTTTGCCAAATGCGAGGCATGCTCCAGATTCTGGCTCTGGCACGGGCTTTACCACCCTTTGATCGAAAAGCAATGATTCGTTTGCCATCTATATGGGGAAAATCAACGTGTTTTAGAATGTGGTTTAACTTTTTTTGAATGTCTGGGGCTTTATTAAAATCCATAGATGCATTATAGCTGAAAGCTTAATTTAGTGCTTTATATTTTGGTTTTTATCCGCCTTGCGAGATTTCACAAATTAATATTTACTTTTTGGGTTCAATTTGGGTATAGTGGTGATAGTTATGTTTGGTATTTGTTTGGTATGGAAAGAGTGATAATTCATGTTGATTTAAATTCATGCTTTGCAACGTGTGAGCAGCAAGATAATCCCCAATGGCGCGGAAAACCTTTGGGGGTAGTACAAGATAGTGGCAAAAGAAGTGTGATTATTGCTAGTTCAATTGAAGCCAAAGTGTTGGGAATTAGCACAGCACATTTGATTTATGAGGCTAAAAAAATTTGCCCAAACATTATTTTGGTACCAGCAAATTTTGAGCGATACGTAAAATATGCCAAGAAATTTAGAAAAGTGTGTTTTAATTACAGCGATCGAGTGGAGGTGTTTAGTATTGATGAGTTGTTTTTGGATGTAACTAAAACTAAACACTTGTTTGGAGGAGCGGGAAAAATCGCTTTGGAATTGAAGCGGAGGTTAAAGGAAGAAGTGGGTGATTATCTTCGCTGTAGTGTAGGAATTGCGCCCAATAAAATGCTGGCGAAGTTAGCCAGTGGTTTAAAAAAACCTGATGGGTTAGTGAGAGTGGATCCAGATAAAAGATTGGAATTTTTGGATAAACATGAGTTGTGGCATATTTGTGGTATTGGGCATAGGATTGAAAAAAGGCTGAAGCGAATGGGAATTTATTCAATTAAATCTATGAGGCGGGTGCCAAGGGAATATTTAAAGCGTGAATTTGGAGCGTTGGGAGAAACATATTGGCATTGGGCGCATGGAGAAGATTTTAGCGAGGTGGCTTTTTTTGACCAAATTGATCCGGATAAATCTTATGGTAATCAAGTGACGCTATCTGCTGATTTAGTGGGTGAGAAAAAAATAATGAAAGTGTTGTTGTGGTTGTGTTGGCAGGTGGCTAGTAGATTGAGAGAGAAAAAGGTAGCTGCCAGAGTGGTAAGATTGGCTTTAAGATATGGTGATAAATGGAGTTGGGCGCAAAAAACAAGTGATCCGTGCACAACAGCTTATGATTTGTACCGGGTAGCTAAATTTATTTATAAAAATAAGGTGAAATGGGATATGCCGGTTAGGTTTGTGGGAGTGAGTAGCGGAAATCTGATTCCCCTATCCTCTACTCCCCTACCTTTAATTGAAGAACAAGTTAAACAACAAAAGTTTAGCAAGGCGTGGGATAAAATTTCACAAAAATACGGAACTTTTTACTTGCGGCCGGCTTCACTTTTGAGGAAGGGGTTGAAGGAAACAACTTTGAATGGGTTTAGTAAGAAGTTTTAACTTGAGAACTCTGAAGGGAAGGGGGTGTGGGAGCGGCGACGAGTGCGACGAGCGACTTTGAGTTCTAAAACGGCTTTACGCAAAGATGCTTCGACTACAAGCATTTCTTGGCGAGAAAGTTTTTGTTCGAGTAGTTCTTCGGCGCGACGTTTGGCCTCTTCGGCTTTTTTGACATCAATTTCTTCAGCACGAGCAGCAGCGTCTGCCAGGATAGTAACTTTGTTGGGAAAAGAAACATCCATAAACCCGCCGGTAACAACAATGTGGGTTTCTTGAGAGCCTTTTTTGAGAGTGATTTCTCCAGGATTAAGCCTGGTAAATAAAGGAATGTGGCGGGGAAGAATGGTGACTTCGCCTTCGCTAGCTGGAGCGGTAACAGAATCTACTTCGTCTTGGTAGACTTTTTTTTCTTGAGTGATAATGTCGAGTTTGAGTTTATCCATTATAAAGTCTTTGCTTTTTTTGCAGCGTCGTCGATGGATCCAATCATGTAAAAAGCTTGTTCAGGCAGATCATCGTGTTTGCCATCAAGGATTTCTTTAAAACCTCTGATCGTTTCTTTGATGGGTACATATTGACCAGGAAAGGAGGTGAAGTGTTCTGCTACAAAGAAAGGTTGAGAAAGAAAGCGTTGAATTCTCCTGGCTCGTGAGACTATAAGCTTGTCTTCATCTGAGAGTTCATCGATACCAAGAATAGCAATAATGTCTTGAAGATCTTTGTATCGCTGCAGAACTTTTTGCACGCCCTTTGTAACTTGATAGTGATCTTTGCCAACCACATCAGGGCTTAGAATTTTGGAACTTGAAGTAAGTGGATCAACAGCTGGGTAAAGAGCTTGGTCAGCTAAAGCACGGTCAAGGGATATGGTGGAGTCAAGGTGAGCAAAAGTAGTAGCTGGAGCAGGATCAGTGTAGTCGTCTGCCGGAACATAAACTGCTTGGAAAGAAGTAATAGAGCCTTGTTTGGTGGAGGTAATTCTTTCTTGAAGTGCAGCCATTTCTGAAGCAAGAGTGGGTTGGTAGCCTACTGCAGATGGAATACGGCCCATTAAAGCAGAAACTTCGGATCCTGCTTGAGAAAAGCGGAAGATGTTGTCGATGAATAATAGAACATCTTCACCTTTTTCATCACGGAAATACTCAGCCATAGCTAAAGCAGTTAGGGCAACTCTTAAGCGGTTGCCTGGAGGTTCGTTCATCTGGCCAAAAACCATGACTGTGCTTTTTAAAACACCTGATTTTTGCATCTCAAGATAAAGATCGTTGCCTTCTCGAGTACGCTCACCGACTCCGGCAAAAACCGAATGGCCTTCGTATTGAACAGCAATGTTTCTGATTAGTTCTTGGATTATAACGGTTTTACCAACTCCGGCACCGCCAAAAGCAGCCACTTTACCACCTTTGGCAAAAGGAGCAATGAGATCAATAACTTTAATGCCAGTTTCCAGCATTTCTGGCTCTGTTTTTTGCTCACTGATTGAGGGAGCGGCTTTGTGAATTGGAGAAGTGTGTTTGGATACAACAGGAGCTTTTAGGTCGATGGGTTCACCGACTACATTTAAGATGCGGCCTAGGGTTGCTGGACCAACTGGAACAGTGATAGGTTGGCCAGTGTCAGTGATTTTGGTACCTCGTTTGAGACCATCGGTTGAGCCCAAGGCAATAGCGCGGATGGTATTATCACCAACGTGCTGCTGCACTTCTAGAGTAAGCTTGTCACCTTTGGGAAGATTAATGGTAAGAGCGTTATAAATCTCTGGCAAAGGAGATTCAAATTGAGCATCTATAATTGGGCCGATGATTTGAGTAATGCTACCTTGTTTCATATTGATATTTATTGTAGTGCCATGGTAGAGGTGACGATTTCGGCAATTTGATTAGTAATATTCTGTTGTCGTTGGCGATTGTACATGAGGGAAAGTTCGGCGACTACTTCTTTGGCATTTTCACTAGCGTTTCTCATGGTAACCATGCGAGCGCTGTGTTCTGAAGCTTGTGATTCAAGAATTTTTTGAAAGATTTGAGTTTCGATAAAATAAGGCAAAAGCCAATTTAGAACTTCTTCGCTATTTGGTTCAAAAAGGTATCGGGGAATAAAATGGCCAGGCTCGATTTGAGGTTGTTCTTTAGAAATGTCACTAATGTCTTTTTTGACAATGGGTAGAAGCCGATCGACTTTAACAATTTGTTTTATGGTGGAAACAAAATCCATGTAGACTATGTAAGCCTCGCGGAAGCGGCAGGTTTTGAAACCCTCAATAGCTAGTTTGGAAATTGGTAAGGTGTCGGAAAAAGTCGGTCGTTCAGGAAAATTAGTAAATTCAGCATGAAGTGCTTTGCCTGACTTTAAAATGAACTCTCTGGCTTTGCGGCCAACAGTGATGTATTCGTAAGAAAGAGGCATAGTATAGCGTTCGGCAGATATTTGTTCCATAAATTCTTCAATTCCTCTGAAAAGGTTGGTGTTTAGGGCGCCACAAAGGCCGCGATCTGAGGAGACAACAATGAGTAAAATATTATTAGTTGCATTTTTGTTGTGACGTAAAAATGGGTGAAGGTTTTTGTTGATTTGAGTTGACATTTGAGAAAGGATGCTTAAGAGCTTGGTGGAGTAAGGGCGGCTGGATAAAGCTTTATTTTGAGAGCGGCGCATTTTCGCTGCAGCGACCATTTCCATGGCTTTGGTAATTTGAGTAATGTTTTTGGCGGCTTTAATGCGTTGTTTAACGCCTCTCGTGCTGGCCATAATTATTCTTCCTCTTGCTTTTCAACCATCATAGATATATTGATGCTGTTGAAAGTGTCAACAGTTTGTTGAAGTTGTTTTTCTAGCTTGTCAGATATGATTTTTTCTTTTTTGATAGTGGGTAAGATATCTGGATGAGAAATTTCTAAGAAGTCAAGGAATTTGGTTTCCCAATTTTTAATATCTTCTTGTTTAATATTGTCTAAATATCCGTTGGTAGCTGCCCAAATAATGACTACTTGGTTTTCTACTGGGGTAGGTTCGTCCCAACCTTGTTTTAAAATTTCGGTAATTCGGACACCGCGCTCTAGTTGGGATTGGGTTTGAGGATCTAAATCAGAACTGAACTGGGCAAAGGCAGCCAGTTCGCGATATTGGGCGATCTCAAGTCTAAGTTTTCCAGCTACTTGTTTCATGGCTTTGATTTGAGCTGAACTACCAACACGAGAAACTGAAGTACCCACGTTAATAGCAGGCCGAACTCCGGCATTAAAAAGATCCGGCTCTAGATAAATTTGGCCATCGGTGATGGATATAACGTTGGTGGGAATGTAGGCGGAGATATCGCCTGCTTGTGTTTCGATGATGGGGAGAGCAGTCAGGGATCCACCACCGTTTTTCTTGTTGAGCTTAACAGCTCTTTCTAGTAAACGAGCGTGAAGATAAAAAATATCGCCTGGGTAAGCTTCGCGTCCTGAAGGACGACGAAGCAAAAGTGACAGTTCGCGGTAGGCCCAAGCATGTTTGGAAAGATCATCGTAAACAATTAGGGCGTCTTTGCCGTTGTAGGCAAAATATTCACCTAAAGCGCAGCCAGCATAGGGGGCAAGGTATTGTAAGGCAGGTGAGCTGGAGGCGGTGGCGGCGACAATAATTGTTTTATCTAAAACGCCAAAATGATCGAAAATCGAAGCAAGTCGAGATACAAAAGAGGCCTTTTGGCCAATGATAACGTAAATGGAAACAACATTAGTGTCTTTTTGATTGATAATGGTAGTGATGGCAACTGAGGACTTACCAGTACTCCTGTCACCAATAATTAGTTCCCTTTGGCCACGGCCGATGGGAATAATGCTGTCAATGGCCTTGATACCAGTTTGTAGAGGAGTGTTGACAGGCTCACGAGTAATAACTCCTGGCGCAATGCGCTCAGAAGGATAAAACTCTTTGGCTTCTGGTTTGGATTGTCCATCTAATGGTCTACCTAAAGGATCGATAATACGGCCAGTAAAGTTTTCACCAACAGGTACATTTAAAAGGCGACCTGTACCCCTGACAATGTCTCCTTGTTTAAGATGACGGCTTTTACCAAGAATGACCACTCCGGTAGTATCGGGGTTTAGATTAAGAGCAACTCCAATAGTTTTTTGAGGAAATTTTAAAAGTTCGTTGTACATGACGTCAGAGAGGCCGGAAACAATAGCAATACCATCGCCGACTTCTTCGATGCGACCGGCTGATTCTAGCTTGACGTCTTTTTTAAGCTTGGCAATACCACGCTTAAATTGAGAAGATAGTTGGGAAGTTGTCTCACTCATTTAGCAAAGATTCCTCAAGACGATCGAGTTTGGTTTTAATAGAGACATCGATAAGCTTGTCTTGATATTTAATGCGAATGCCACCGATAATGGCTTTATTAACTTGATTTTCAATAGTAACTTTGGTTTTTAATTTTTGCGATAGGATTTTAATTAATTTAGATTGTTGATCTTTGGTTAAAGGAATAACAGATTCAACCCGGACAATAAGACCAAAATCTTCGGGTTTTTTAGTTTGAATAAATTGCAAAAACCGCTGACCTAATTTTTTTAAGTCAGAAACTGCTTGAGGCATAATTAATTAATTTTTACATTTTTGATGTAAGCTATTTGGCGATTAATAATGGCCTTTTGTTCTTTTTGCGTAAGTGATTTTTCCAACACTGCTTGGGTGGTATCTACAACCAAATCTGCTACTTGGCGTTGAAGTTTCGATCGGTCTTGATCGATTTTGGCAAGCAAAAGACGCTGTTCTTTTTGAACCAGTTTTTCAGCTTCTTTTTTGGCCTGAGCAACAATTTCTTTTTCTACTTTTTTAGCTCGGTCTTGAGCTTGCTGCAAGATAACATTGGATTGTTTTTCAGCATCTACCAACATTTTCTTTTTCTTTTCTTCAAGCTTGGCTTTTTCAGCAATGCTTTTTTCAGCTGCTTCTAAACCTTCTTTAATGCGAGCAGCCCTTTCTTCTAGTATTCGCAAAATAGGACGGTAAAGAAATTTGTTGAGCAGAAAAAGCAGGATGGCAAAATTTACCACTTGAAAAATGAGCTGACCTATTCTTATTTCCATAGGATTACCTCTCTTTATGTAAATTTAATAATGAGAGCAACCACCAATGAATAAATAGCAATAGCTTCAGCAAAAGCTATGCCTAAAATCATGTTGGTTTGGATTTTGCCAGCAGCTTCAGGATTGCGACCAAGAGCCTCTAGGGCACGGCCGACAATAAGACCAATAGCTAAAGCAGGACCCATACCACCTATGGCGATAGTGAGTCCAACAACAAAGTTGGTATCCATGACTTGCCTCCTTAATGTTAATTAATATTCTTCTTCGTGACTAATGGTGGCCATGTTGATAAAAACTAAAGTTAACATAGCAAAAACCAATGCCTGAATAACGCCAACAAAAACTTCTAGACCCAAAAAAGGCAGTGGGGCAAAAATGGGTACTAGAAAGGCAATGACTGATAATAAAACCTCTCCAGCGAAAATATTGCCAAATAAACGAAAGGTGAAAGAAATAATTTTAGAAAATTCAGAGAATAATTCTAAGATGCCAATAAAAAAGCCCATAACACTTTTGAAATTGAAAAATTTAGTTAAGTAGTGAAGGCCTAAATAACGGAAACCATAAAATTGAACCATAACCATGGAAATTACAGCTAAAGCTAGGGTGGTGTTGATGTCTGCAGTAGCGCCGCGAAATAAAGGAACAAAAGTTGATTCTGCTTCAACGGGTTTGATGAGGCCGATGCTGCCAATTCCTGGTAAGAGACCCATCCAGTTGGCAACAAGAATGTAGAAAAATAAAGTGGCAATTAGTGGGAAAAAAACTCGGGCTTTAACCGGACCAACAACGCCTTTAACGAATTCGTAAAAACTTTCGATAGTAAATTCAACAATGGATTGAAAAGAATATTTTTTGGGAGGTTTGGTTGATTTTCTGGTGGTTTTGGAAACTATGAGGATGAGTAAAATAAAAAGAACGGTAACCAAGACGCTGGTAAGCATCGAGTTGGTGATATTAAAGCCACCCAAACTAAAAATCGGCTCTGCCGATATAGATATATGCAGCTGTGACATACAAATGCAAATTCATTTTAACTGGTGCGTACTCAAGTGTCAACGCCAAGAGGGTAGCGCAGGCGCTCTAGCTCTTTTTGAGCACTTTTTGCTTGATCGCGAAATTTTTCCCATGGAGAGTGTGTATAACCTTTTAGAATCATTTCAAGCTCTTGACTAAGGGATCGAGGTAAAGGAAATTTTTCTTGGATTAAAGGTTTTTTTTGGACAATGCTGCTTTCGTAATAAGGAGTGGCAACTTTGTCTCCTTTTAAGGTTTGGATGGAGCGGAGGAGCTCGGCTCTCATTTTTTCCTCTATCTCGCCGACTGCTTTGGCAATAATCGATTTTTGGTTTTGAATTAAGATTTCGATCACTCTGTTGAGAATTGATTGTTGAACTGACGGTGATTGGTCACCAGTTTTACCAGCAGAATTTTTTTTTTGGAAAGCAATTTTTTTGATACCGGATAAAATTAATCTGCTATGCTGGTTGTTGGCATGAAGAAACATAGCGGTTAAAAAGCTTGAAACAATTTGAATACGCGTTCTGTGACTACTGACATAACGAGAATTAATGTGAGGATCAATGGCCCAATGAACCAGTGTTTTGATAATTTTGGTTCTTTTTTCAGGGAAATCTACAAAATTATTTTCTTGTTCTCGAACTGTTTGGGGAAGTACTGGTCCAGTATCGTGTTTGCTCTTGGGTAGGTGTTTGAAATAGTGTTTTGTGGCTTTGGGACCTAAAAAATGGAGCATGATATCGCGACGAACTTCTTCTTCGCCCCGGGTTATTATTAGGTTTACGAGTGGGTCTAGCTTTAACCAAGCTGCAAAGGCTTTGTCAGAAATTGAGGGCTTGAATTTTTTATGTTTGGACATGGGATTTAATTATTTAAATCTAGACAAGAAAATTATAATATAGAACCTTGCTAACTGCCAGAGAAAAAATTGCAAAACCAGAGGAAATTTGAGATAATTTAGGAGCTTGGCCCCATCGTCTAGTGGTTAGGACAACGGGTTTTCATCCCGTAAACCAGGGTTCGATTCCCTGTGGGGTCACATCTGGTAAGCTATTTCTACCTCTGGTAAAATAGGCATATACCACGTCTCCCACTGATAGATAGATTGACAGAATGATAGACAGATAGACTCTGT
>Ga0114923_10000141_pt1 | contig 55770 bp, 88 predicted proteins | sample SumtaG_FD_89578 | JGI IMG/M metagenome (GOLD analysis project Ga0114923, IMG submission 89578) | Deep subsurface microbial communities from Indian Ocean to uncover new lineages of life (NeLLi) - Sumatra_00157 metaG | ecosystem: Environmental > Aquatic > Marine > Oceanic > Sediment | place: near... | reverse complement strand
CCTCCCAGCTTGACGAGGTGGGGTGGTGGGCAGCAAAATGAAGTGGTCGGACCCCCCCATGGCTGTGCGTGGATGAGTGAGGGTCAGCAAAATGAAGTGGTCGGACCCCCCCATGGCTGTGCGTGGATGAGTGAGGGACCTGCAAGCCGTTCGAGCTACAAATTTTTGCCCAAAAAGTTGCAACCAAAGGAGTTACGGGGACGTTGGGGGTGTGGTATAATGCAAGTATGTGGAAATGGTTGAAGGAGTTTTGGGACGATTGGGATTGGGGCTTGCTGTGGTGGTTGGAGTGAGCAGACGATACAGGCGGCAAGCTGATGTCGATGCGAGACTGGCGGGCATGATGCAGCGGGCGCTGGACAAAATGGAGCCAGAGGTTCGATGGGCGCGATATACGGTAAGCCTTGACAAGCGTGATACAATATCTGGTGCGTGGCACCTCCCTTCGGTCAGCAAAGGGGGGATTGGGCCGTCCTGGTCTGATCCCCCCAATGCGAGAGGATTTGACGATGTTAACAGGAAAGAAACTCGCACCGGAGATGAAACAACAGATTCTGAAGACGTTTCCCAGTCCACTGTCTGGCACAGAACGTGTTTTGAAAGAACATATGGAGATGGCTGAGAAGCTTGTGGATTTGGGATATATAGTTGGTTCTGGGAAAAGATCAGAGCTTCCGGAGGACCTGGTGGGCTTGGGGGTCTGGGAATGACGTTGGAAGACCTAGAGGCGCTCAAGAACGATTTGGAAGAAGCCATTTCTGGCACGTTGTGGATGGACGAATTCAGTGGAAACGAAGATAAGATCGCTGAGGGGGCAGTTGGCGTGGTGCTAGAATACTTGGATGACCATGGACTCATCAATCTCGAAGAATAACATTCTTAAGGACCTGCTGGATCTGATGGGTCGGGACGACCTTCCAGCTATGGAAGAGGTTGAGGTAGACGCGATTTTGCAGAATGGCCTGCCAATCGCGCTCAAGACCCATCTTGACATCATGCTTGGGGGCGAATCTGAACGGACCAGAGCTTGGGTGGCAAAGGATTGGGCAGACAGGGCAGGGTATAGTCCGGTTCAGAGGTCGATTGAGAAGAAGGTTTTTTCGCTCGATGAGCGGACCATTAAGGCGCTAGAAGCTATTTCAGAGGAAGATGCTACAGACGTCGAATTTTGCGAAGCAACTGGGGAAAGAGACACACTCGGATCCGGAAATGATCAGAGAAGTCTTACGGATGAAGTCAAGGAAGAGCTTATACTTCTTGGCAAAAGCCGTGTTGGGGTATGTGGACCTGACGCCGAAGTTTCATCGAGTGATGTGCCAGTTCGCGCAGAACACGATGATCAAGAGACGGTTGGGGGAGGAGCCGAGGGGGCATCTCAAGACGACCGTTTACACAAGGTCAAAGACGATCCACAAGTTGATCCAGGCGCAGGATCTGAGCGACCCTAAGTATCCGGTTTGGGGGCCGGACGAGCGCATGTTGCTTGTTATGAGCGGCGGCGAGGTTGCGTCTGTTCAGATTCAGGCCATTGAACACCAGTTTGAGACGAACGTGTTTTTTCAGTGGCTTTTTGGGGAAATTATTCCGGCAGACTTTCAGAAGACGATTTGGAATACAGAGGCCATGAGGATCGCGGGGACGAGCACATCTGAGCCAAGCATTTCTACGGTCGGGGTGGGCTCAAAGGTGACGGGGCGGCATTTTACTGGGATTATTGAAGATGATCTTGTGGACGAGACCATTGCGGATAGCCAGTTGGAAATTCAACGAAGAATAAACTGGCACCAGTATGCGTTTCCGTTGCTTGAGCATCCGGAACGGGATTGGATGGATACGGTCGGGAATCGGTGGAGTCGGCAGGACATCAATGGATGGATCCGAGAGCATGAGCCAGGTTGCGAGATCATGAGCGATGCAGCTATTAAGCCTGATGGGACGCCGCTTTGGCCGGAGAGGTTTAGTCTTGATGAGCTGGCGAGGGCTAGGATCAAGCTGGGACCTTATAAGTTTAGCTGTCAGTATATGAATGATCCCAAGAATCCAGAAGCTAGTGCCTTCCAAATGCCTTGGATACGGTATTATGAGCTGGGCATTCATCCAGAGAACGGCAAGAAATGCCTGATTCTCGATGACGGTTCTATTGTGTTGCTGGAAACGCTTTGGGTTTATCAAATGGTAGATCCAGCCCAAAGTCCAGGCAACAGGGCTGATAGAACCGCGATTGTTGTGACTGGGATTGATCCGATTGGCAGGATTTTTGTCCTCGACGCCATTGCTATTCGAAAGGATCCGTATGAAGCCTTGAACGATGTGTATGCGGCCTGGGACAAGTGGCATCCTTGTCAGGTTGGGATTGAAGCGGTCCTTTTCAGTCGTCTTTTGCAACATCCATTAGAGAGAATGGCAAGGCGCAAAGGCAAGTGGATGCCGGTTAGGGCAATTTCAGGCGGAAACGCCGCCGGAGCCAAAGAAGCAAGGATCAACCAGGTCGTCGGCGAGACCTTTGCAAGCGGCAGGACCTTTATTCGTAAGGAGATGACAGATTTAATCGATGAATATAGTTGGTTTCCAGACAAAACCACAACTCGTGATATACTAGACGCGTATTCATTGTCTGACCAGATGTGGGTCTTTAGTGGAAAAGCCCCCTCGGATAAAGAAGAGGATGCGACGACGTGGCTAAAAAATGCAAGAACAGCGGGAATGAGCCCGAACACTGGATATTGAGGGCATGGTGTCCAGATTGCCAAGAAGTCGAAGAAATCGAATTAGGTGTTGGTTGCATCACAGACCTTTATGCTGGAATAATGAGGATCTCGAAGAAGAAGACGATTGGATTTTTGTCCTCGATGCAATTACAGGATCAGGAGACAAAGAATGTCAAAAAAAGAAAAGCAACAGTCTGCAAAACAGGCCGAACCAAAACCAGTAAGTCAAAAAGAGTTCGAAACAAAACTAAAACAGGCCGATCAGCAAAACGAAAATAGATAACCATGCCAAAGTTTGCCGAAGGACTCTACGAGCAGATTGAGACGACTGAAGAAGAGGCGGCGGCGATCGTTAGCCATTTTACGAACCAGGTGAGACGGGGGATCGCTGATAGGTCTAGACTGGAAAAGCGTTGGAAACGCGCCCACGCGCTTTATGAAGGCACAAGGACAGACAAGAACTTTCCTTGGAAGGGTGCAAGTAACACAAGTATTCCGCTTGTAGCTATTCATGCTTCAGCTATTCATGCAAGGTTTGTTACGACTCTGTTTAATCCGCCGGGGCCGTTTTGGCTCGTGAAGGCAAGGAATCCAGACTTCCAAGACTTTTCAAAATCAGCTACAGATCTCCTTGATTGGTCAAGAACGAATCAGTTTGATTTGTATGATGCCACGAGAGACTTCGCATGGGACTCGATCAAGCTGGGTATGGGGGTTCTGAAGGCAACTTGGTTGAAACGCGAAGGAACCATTTATAAGCACAAGAAGCAAAAAGATGGAACCTTTAAGGTCGTCAAGGACACGAAGGTTCTTGAGGATAGACCAAATGTTGAAGCAGTCAAGCCGGAGAAGTTTGTCTGGTCTTCAGGCTATGATGACATTCAAACCTGCCCTTGGCTTTGTCACATCTTGAACTTCACGCAGGGGCAGATTAAGGGTTTGAAGTCGAGTAAGTTTTTGTTTGGTGACACAGATAGTTTAGTCGAAAAGTTTGACAGCTCAGATGTGACCGATAGGCGACACGAAGTGGCGGGGATAATTCCGTCAAATAAGTTGTCGATCGAGCTTTACGAAATTTGGGGCCGCTGGGAAGTAAAGGGTGGTGACGAGGTCGAGGTTCAGATCATTATTGATCCGGTCCGGGGAAAGCTACTTAGATACAACCTTAACCCGTTCTTCCACAGAATGCGTCCTTTCGTTGTTGGCAGACTTGAAGCAAGAGAACACATGATTTCTGGAAGTGGCATCTCGGATCAGATCGGTGACCTGAACGACGAGATCAACACGGTGCATAATCAGACTGTTGATGCGACTACAGTTTCTATTGTTCAGATGTTTGGCGTGAGGGCTGGAAGTCCGGCTGATGATGGGATGACTAAGATTTGGCCGGGTAAGAAGGTCAGGTTTGCAAATCCAGATGACATTCAAGAAATTGGGTTGGGACCACTCAAAGCAAATTCTATTCCATTAGAAGCTCTTGCTAGAGACTATTCGGAACGGCGCACTGGAATCTCGGACTTTGGTCTTGGCCGCAAACCGAGTGCATCGGGCCGAGACACAGCGACTGGGACGCTGGCGATTATCCAAGAAGGCAACAAGAAGTTTGATTACCAAGTTAGGGATATGCGGCATCCTCTTGGGAAGCTTGGCCTTATGATTCTTTCCATGCTTCAGCAAAACAACGCTGAGGGACTAGCCATTCGCATCCTCGGCAAGAAAGGCCAACCATTTGGCGAAATCCGTGTCGCTTTCGACGAAGAACTAGACATCCCAACTGATATAGATGTTGAAGTTATGGCATCTTCGGCAACCATGAACGCTTCTGTAGCCAGACAAGACGCCATGACACTCTTTCAGCTCATGATGAGCGTTTACCAACAGGTTTTCCAGTTTGGTCAGGTTCTAGCGACGCCTGGAATACCGCCAGCCCTTAGCAAACTTGGCATTCAGCTTGCTCGGGGCGCTGAAGTTCTAGTCAAAGACGTCTTGACGGCCTTTGAAAACCGCCGCCAAGACGAAATCTTACCCACTTTGGAGGATATTTATGCCGAACTCGCACGTGGTGGCGCTGCTGCGGGAGCTGCGCAGGCAGCCGGGGTTCCAGGCGCTGATGGAGGTGTTCAAGGAGCAGAAGGCAATCAGTCTAGACCTGGAGCAAACGGTCCCGCTGGATCTAGAAGCCTCAATATTTCAGTCAAAGACGGCAATTCACAGGGGCAGTAGGCTTGCTTGGGAGAAGGCACAACATATTGTGGACGATCTCCTTGACAGCCATGATATAATCCAAGATGACACAAATAGGAGCTATTAAATGACCGAAAAAGATCCTAAAGAAGGCGCAGAACCAGTCGAACCCACGCCAGATCCAAGGATTGATGAGCTTTCGAAGACCACAGACTTGCTTTCAGAGGAACTAAAGCAGTCCAGGAGCCAGTTTGACAAGCTTTCCGGCCAGCTTTCTGTAATTGCAGACGCGGCAGGTTCAGTTCAGCCTGTTCAGGAGGTAACTGAAGAGCTAGACATCGTCGGCGACCCCGAGGGGGCCATGACGAAGCTTTTCAACAAACGGACCGCGCCGATTCTGGCCCAGAACGCTGTAATCAACGCGAATACTCAGAAAGAATTGGTGTCGGTTAAGCGAAAGGAAGACTGGGACGAATACAAGGATCATGTGGCGACTCTTGTGGCCAATGGAAAGATTAGCAACGAGGTTCTTTCCCAGCCGGGCGCTTACGACCATCTTTTGGACTTAGCAAAGTCAAAGAACATCGATGTGATTGTTGCAAAACAGGTTGAGGCCCAGATTTCTGAGTATCAGTCCAAAAACGCTATGTCTGGTCCGGGTGTTGCAAGCAAAACTGAGGTTGTTGACCCAGCCGACAACAAGTATGAGATGACTGCAGAAGAAAAAACCATGGCAGGCAAGCTTGGTGTAACTGAAAACAAGTATGCTGAGCAAGCCAAGTCAACAACTTTCGATGGTGTCCGAATCATAGGGGCGGTGAACCATTAATGACTGACTTCGACGCAGAATACACCTTACCACTTGGTTTCAAGGACCCAAAGTTCAATTACCGTTGGGTCCTTGACGACAACAAGTTTGGTTCTAAGAATCTTACCAAACGCCAGGTAGTGCAACATTACAAACCTGTCAAAGTTTCTGACACCGATGGTAAAAAGCTTGACAAAGATCCTCGCATCGCAGCTGATGGTACCATTCGTGTCGGTGATTCCATCTTGATGAAATGTCCCATCGACGAATTCAATAAACGTAGAAAAGCAGTAAAACTCCGCTCCGATCACAAACGAGTCGTTCGGCAAATCGCTGAAGACTTCCACTCAGAAGGTGCTAGCCTCGGCATTGCAACCTTCGAAGACCCGACCCCTGGAGATTCTAAGTAATGACAACCGCCTCAACCAGTCAGGCAAAACTCCTTGATCCTGGGCTTCGCAGCATTTTCAATGATGAGGCTGCGATCCTTTCGGACGAATTTAATCAGTTCGTAAACGTTCAGACCATGAACGAGCCGTTTATTACGGACTACAAGATGGCATTTTTCGGTCTCATTCCTGAGCTTCCTGAAGGCCAGCCAGTCACGTATGACGATCCGATCGCGGGCACCACGAAGCGTTATGACCCGACCGCTTATGGACTCGGTTTTCGCGTGACGAAGATTATGCTTCGTGACGACAGATATCGTCAGGTTGCGAGAGCGCCTAGGCATTTGCAGCGTTCGGTTCGACAGTCCGTGAACGTTCTTGGTGCGGCTGCCCACAACAACGCCTTCAGCACAAGTTTCGTTGGCTATAATGCTGGTGAATCTTTGATCAGCACAAGTCATGCGTTGTTGGGTGGCGGAACCTTTGCAAACCGGCCCGCAACCGATGCGGATATTTCGATTGCAGTTTTGCAGGCAGCTTCGATCCGTATGGAAAAGACGGTCTCGGAGCGCGGCTTCCAGACTCCTATCGTGCCGAAGATCTTGATCATTCCGCAGGATTCGAGATACATCGCTGCGGAGATCTTGAAGACTCCGTTGCTCCCCTTCACGAACGAAAACACCATCAATGCTTTGAGCGGCGAGTTCGGGTTCAAGGTCTGGCACTTCATCACTGATACGGATAGTTGGTATCTCCAGGGTTCCAGCACGGACATCAATGCCTTCTGGCGCGACAAGCCAGAATTCTCCAGTGGCGACGATTTCGACACTGGCGACTCCAAGCACAAGGTTTACCTCCGGTTCGCCGAATCTCAGTTCGGAGATTGGCGCGGAATCGACGGTTCTTCGGGCGGATAACGCTCACTGGGGCGGGATGACTGCCCCAGATTTTCAGTTTCAGCGATGAGCTGAAGCAGTGAGGTTTTTGAATGGCTCAGACTATTGCACAGCGCCCGATGCGAGTTGTAGGAACGACTACAAACGCGCCGCCTTTTGTTGAAACGTTTCCTGCCGGTGAAGCTCTTGAGGCTGGCGATGTTGTTTTCTTTGAGGATGGTGACGGAAAGGTTTATAGTTGTGACGGGACGGCTCTCGTCACGAGCGGTTCCGTTGATCTTATTGACCTTTCCGACATGACCACAGCTGGGAACGAGGGTCCGATTTGTGGCCTCGCTCTTGGTTCAGCGACCGCCTCCGGAACTCGTAACGTCATCCCAGTCGCACTCTTCTGCCCGACCAACATCTTTGAAGCGAACTTTACCGACACGGATGATGATGGCGAAACCAATACCCAGGTATTTGCAACCACCGATATTGGTGCGGAGCTTGCCATCATGCTTGACGAAACAACCGGCAACTATGTCGTCACCGACAAGGAAGGCACAGAAAGAGTCGCTTACCTGTTCAAGGGCGGCTACGGTTTCGCTGGCGAAACCCTTGAAGCTGGCCACGGTATCGTCGGCGACACGAACGTCCGCGTCCGCTTCATCGTTTCGCAGAGCGTCCTTGAAGCTGGCGAACTTCACTTCCGGGTATAAGGGAGGTATCTAATGGCTTTTGGAGATAGACACCTTCAGCGGAGCGCAGTTCGAGGACCGATGACAGGGCAGGTCGTTCCCATGAACATCTTTTTCGGCGGCGCTCAACTTGCCGCTACGCAGGTGATCGATTGGGAAGCACCGTTTGATTGTCGTATCATGGCCATCACACATACGGCCTCAGCCGAAGGTGGAGCTTCCACTCTTGAAGTAGATACCACCACAGGTGCGGTTCTTGCTGGGTCTCTTATTAATACAGCGGGTGTGCAGGCAGACATCTCTGGCGCAACTAGCGCCAATCGTGATGTTGCGGCTGGGGAACAGATCACTATTACTTGGACCGATGTCGGCGGTTCTGCTACAGTTGACGACCTTTGTGTTTGTATCGTTCTTTGGGTCCGAAGCTTTCCGCAGACTGACGGCGCAACCAGCGACGAAGCAAACGACTAATAGGAGCGGCCTTTGCCATTCACGAAAACAACCCGTGTCTGGTGGCCGACAACTGCTCCGGGCGCAGGTACAGCAAACCTTCTAGACGCAGAAGTCAATTCCACTGCAGCAAACGACAACGCATCTGGCACGGTTGGTCTTGAATCCGGCAAGATGGTTGTTTGTGCGCGTTCCGGTTTCGAAGTTCCCTTCTCAGAGACAGTCATAGACCCCATTTCGGGGTCTAGAGTCTGGGCTAAATTCGCAGATCAAGTTCCCGAACCCGTCCAAGACGACATAACAATCCCGTCTGACGGGATCTTTGAGTCTGAAAATGGGTAGCCTCTCACGCACAAGTATGGAAGCCCTTGTCAAGTTTCGCATGATGAACTTGACAAATATTGACCCACAAATTACAGACGCTGTTACTTTTGCTTATGATGAACTAACGACGAGCATTCGAGTTCCAGAGAATCAAGAAACTGCTTCAGTTGATTTGGTTGAGGGTCAGTCGAACTATGCAGTTCCATTGGATTTGTTCGCAATCGTCTCAATCCGCAATATAGACGATGGTAAGCGACTGACACCAATGAGCGCGAGAAGCTTTGATCGTGCAGCCATTGTTCAAAATGGCGAACCAAAACGCTACATGTGGTGGAAGAACGAGTTGCTCTTGTTACCTGCAAACAACGCCACAACTAGAGCGTTGCGGATGCGATACATCAAGCGGCTTGATGCCCTCTCAACCGCCGCAACTCTCAGTGCGTTGCCCAGAGAATGGGACGAGATCATTGTTCAAGGGGCGGTTTTTCGGCTTCTCAGTTGGCTTGGTGACAAACAAGCAGCCCAAACCGAAAAGGCCGAATACCTCCAGATGATCACAAGACGCATTGATAGGATTTCAGAAACCGACTTCGACCGTGAAGACACAGCCAAGCCGCATTTGGTTGAAAAAACAGAAAACCTTGGGAGTGGTGAATAATGGCAGACAGAACTAGAGCTTGGGTTAATACTACTCCAGCAGATTCAGACAAGGTTGGTAAAGGCGATGACGAGATTCGCAACCTGAGGGTTGATCTTGACGAGAGACTTCAAGTTGCGGGCATCGCAAACGGCGTTTCAGTCGTCATCGATGGCCGTCATGCGGTCGCGTCAGGTTCCAGACTAAGTCCAGACATTTATAGATCAAACGGTACAAGTAGACTTGTTGCTTTTGAAGATTCAGGAATGACCGTTGATCCAGACGCTATTGGTGGAATCGGAATCTTTGGCCCAAATGTCACGAGTAGCAAAGACCCCGGCCACACACATACGAAAGCAATCTCGTTTATTTTGAGTGGAACCGCCGTTGTGGGTCGAGTCAAGATTGCTTTTAGAGTCCCTAGAGCTGTTACAGTTCTTGGTGGCGAGCTAATTGTCTTCACAGCTCCAACTTCGGCGTCAACGGTAGTACAGCTTCATATAGCTCAAGCACCCGGAGCAGCAACCAATCCAAACTCCATTTCAGACGCCACCGTCTTTCTCACTAGACCAACTATTCCGATCGGAAGTTTTTTTAACGCTACAACTAGCCTTGCAACTACAGCACTCTCTGCTGGCGACTGGCTCATTCCTGACATTACAGCCGCAGGGGGCGCAGCCGATCTCATGTTGACGCTTCGTGTCCACTAATGGCTGTCTTTACACCATCGAACCATGTGTTTTTGATCAAGAGTCCAGATTGGACAAACTTAGCTAATGTGCGCGACTCAGACATTTCTTCAAAAGCCACAGTCATTGCAACAGATAACTTTACACAGTTCCCGGTTCCAGGTGTTTATTTTTATAGGGGTTATATAGACCAGTTTCCGTCCGTTGACGTGGCAACATTTCCAGACCGTTTCGCTTCTGTCAAAGGTGCGTATGCAGCTTCAAACTCAGCCTGGGATGTAGTTTCAGCACCATTTCGTCCCAAAGCTCAGGTCTTGATCAGGTGGGACGGCACGAATCCTTGGGCCACAGACTTCACCAGTGACTTCACAGCGGGCACCAGTGATTGGTCGGGCGTTGATATTAGGTCAAGAAACATTGTTGTCCCAGGGGAATCACTTGAACTTACATTCGACATCCCGTTAACAGCAACTACCATCACCACGGATCTTGTCATGGGCTTTAACTTTACAATCGATTGGACAGCTGGCGGCGGACACACTTATTCGAACGGAACAATAACCTGGGACATCTTTGAAAGCTTCATTTCGGTCCCAGAGTCTGCCGTTGCTCCATATGTTTGGATGTTTGGTGACTAATGGGTAAAGGATTAGTCAAACTCAGCCCAGTTGCACAAGGTTCCGCAACGCCAACTAACGCGCAATATGTGGATAATGGTGACATCATCAGCGGCAATCTTGCGAACGCTTTCAAGATGGTAGATGATGGAACTAATAGGTCTCAAAACGACACGGATACTACCTATATTCGGTTTGCTCTTAGCGATCCAGATGGTGTTAATTGGACCTTTAAGGCAGCGATTCCAGACTTTCCTCCAGGCGTAGTTTCAATCGATGAGGTGCAGATTTGGACAGCCGTCAGTCGTCTTTCGGTCGGCGGTGGGGCTTGGGCAGGGATTGCGGTTGGACATGATGGAGCCGTTTCAAACGTAGGCGAGCGGTTTTTCCTCAATCTCGCTAGTCCGGCTTTTGTACAAGCGGGCCATTCGATGCCTGTCAATCCGATTACGGGCAAAGCTTGGGTTGCAACGGATTTTACCGAACAGCTCTTCGAAATGGGCTATTACAAGGCAGCTGGCCCCTCCCGCCCCACTTGCACAAATGTCTTCGTTGAGGTACACTATACGACGAGCGACTTTCAGCCAGGTGCAAGCGCGCCAGCTACAGGTTGGACAATTGGGGCAGCGGGGGTTGGAAGTTGGAATGCAGCCGCCGCAGCTACAGGATCTTGGACCGTTGGATCAAAACCTACTACATCTTGGGGCGTTGGCGGGGCGGCTCCAGCAACGACTTGGACAAAGGAGAATTAGATGACATTAATAAGTGGTGGGGTCGCTAAACGAAATACTGCAGTTGCTACCACAGGAGAGACTACGTTAATTGATCTTGATGCTGTGGTTCAATCTGGCGGAACCGAGGCAATTCGACCAGCATCAAGAATCGATATTCAGGCTGTTGCGGCGGATCTAAAAGTTGCTTATGCGGCAGGCGAAATTGCTGCTGGTCGATACTTTACTATCCCTGCAGGCGCAATCAAGACGATTGACGGCCCAATCAATATTGGCAGAATCTTTGGACAAGCCACCGGATCCACAACCGACGTAGAGGTCGTCGTATTCCGATGAAGAAACTCTTTCTTGCTGCTATAATTGCTATGTTTCTGTTTCCAGCGTCCATAGAAGCACAAGGATTTTGGGGGCGCGTCCGTAAGCCTAAAGACTTTGCAGAAGTTTGCAAAACTGGGTGCACCTTTAATACCATCCAAGCAGCCATCGACGCCGCATCAACCCTATTCACAGCCGGAACATGCGACACTAGTGCTGGAACTTGTTCAGCTGGGGATATTGGTTTGGCGTGTACCGCTGATGCTGATTGTGACGTTTTTGTTCCGTGGACTATTCATGTCGGCCCTGGAGCATATGATGAAGCGCTTACTATTGGAACGGCGACCTTCGATGACAGCGCGCATCTTAGACTCATAGGCGCTGGGCGTGATCAAGTTATTATTACAAACGCAACAGACGGTGGTGTTACTATTGAAGTTAGTGGCGGAAAGTTCGAACTTGCTGGCGTCACTGTTATTGACACAGAAACAGGTATTGTTGACGGGTCGGCGGGGATCGAATGGACAACCACTCAGCGCAATGAAGCCTATATTCATGACGCACGGTTTCAATGTCTTTCACACGCGATTGTCCCCGCCCCTGGTTGTGTACACTGGACGACTGAAAATGCAGCGAATGATCCAAAGTTTACATTTATCAATAATGAAGTTCAATATTGTACTGTTGGTCTTCAGCTTCAAGGTGGGGGATATGACCTCCTCGCCAACAACCGCTACACAAACGACAACTGTACCGCAGGGCTTGCTGTTCAGTCGTGGGCAATTTGGTGGAGCCCAAATGGCGCAACAGTTGGAGTTTGGGAGCTACATGCTGTTGGAGAATATATTTGGGTAGATCGTACAACGACTGGAGCCGGTGTTGATACTATTGGAATTGACACAAATCCTGCTCTAGCGGCACACGCATATTTCTATGACGCAACGATTAATGTTACAGATCGAGGAACTGGAACAAGCAACGATACTGCTGGTTTTGATCATACTGGTGTAGGAGAGTCTACTGCAGAAGATTGGTGCATCAACTGTACTATTAAAGTTAATCGTCCCAATTCAACTGGGAACACGCATGCAATGAAAAGTAATAACGTGCACGCCTCCGGAACCTATACTATAGGCGCACGCGGCGGACACTTTAGAGCTTCGAATAGCGATTCTAGTGCTCTCGATGTTAGTGTTTCTGCAAATAACGCATTTCGACTGATTGGAACCAACTATGTCACATCTACCACTTCGCAACTTCCAGACATTCGTACAGAGCATTTTTCACCAGATGTAGGAAACTGTTGCGCAGCGACCTGTATTGTTGGTGAAATATTTCTTGACACAACAGGCGGAACAGTCGAACTTTGTGTTTGTCATACAGCAGATACGTGGGAATGCTTGGATATTGTTGCGCTAGGCACGCCCGGACCAGCAGATTAAGATAGGCTGACTGTGTTAAACTGGCAATCAATCGTTATTCATCATAGTCTAACCAAGGACTCAGCCACAGTCAGCTGGGACGCCATTAGACGCTTTCACAAAGCAAAGGGTTGGCGAGAAATCGGCTACCATGCAGGCATTGAGAAGGTCGGCAAAACCTATGAAGTATTGCTAGGACGTCCACTCGATTGGGGCGGATCGCACACAAAAGGTAAGAATCAGACTAGCCTCGGCTTCGTCTTTATCGGCAACTACGACGAAACCGACCCGCCATCCGAAATGCTAAAAGTCGCCGCAGAACGCGTCATCAGACCTTGGATGAAAATCTTCAACATCCCCGCAAACCGAATCTTCGGCCACCGAGACTTTGCTTCAAAGTCCTGCCCAGGTAGGAAGTTTCACATCCAGCAACTAATCGACACTCTCAACAGTCTCCCGGAGGCCGACAAATGAAAAGCTTTCTAGCTATCTTCTTCATCCTCGTTCTAGCCACATTTGCCTATGCAGCCAACTGGGACATGGCAAATACTTGGTCAGGTGTACAGACCCTTACAGGCAACATGGTCCTGAGCGGCACCCAAGACACCACAATCTCAACAGCTAGTACAACCATTACTATCGATAGCCCATCAGCTTCTACCATCATCTATGACTTCACAAATAGCGGCGCAGGTGTGGCTCAGGTTAAAACAGACAGCATTGTTTTGACTCCCTCCGCCGCGCCCACTGACAGCTTCGACGACTCAGATGATGCTGGAACAGTCGATGGCAGCATCATCGTCAATTGTCCCACTACCAACGACTGCGATATGACCATCTCGCTCGACAGTGGCTCAGACACAGAGGTTGCAGTCTTGAAATTCGACACGAACGACTCAGGTGAAACCGTCCTTCAATTCATCACCCACGCAGCCGCGCCAGCCGCCTGTGCCATAGGTGACTTCTACATCGACACCTCCGGCGGCACCTGCTGGTGCACCTCAACCAATACCTGGACGAACGCTCACGCGGTTGGTGCATGTACATAAGAAAGCTTCTCCTAGCCTTTTGCTTCCTTGCTGCAACTTCGGTCACATCTGCAGCTGACTTCTACTTCTCCGACGAAGCAAGCACACTAGGACAGGTTTGCACAAGCAAAGACAATCCATGCGGCCTAATTAACGACGGTAGCAGTGGCTTGTCAACTAGCTTCGCTTATCTCGTTGACGGAGCAAACGCAGACGACGCAAGCCCAACAGACACGATTCATCTTTGTTGCGGGTCAGACTGCGACAATTCAGGTTTCGGCACCGACGCAACCTGCACTTACCCAATTGTAGCTTCAACGACTTGTGATGGTAAGGCGGTCTGGCTCGCTCCCAAGGTAGATGACATCACTGTCCAAACGTTCTGCACCCCAGACCGTACAGACGGCGACAATTGTGCTTCAGTCGAAATCACAGGCGACATCAACGACGATTGTATCTGGCAAACTAACGAAGTTCACCACTTCATCGATCTCGAAGACGCGGGTGCGGGTTGCGCAGGAAGCAAAGACGCTGACGATTGGACAATCCAAGGAGCCCCCGACGACCTTCTTATCTTCGAAGACGTTGGAAACCACATGTTTAACTTGGACGCCAACCAGGATTGTGCAACATGTGGATTCGGCGGATGGGTATTCGACTACATAGATGCTAGTCATACAACAGGCAGCAAGATGACAGGATTGCCAGGCTATGGCTGCCCTGATGAAAGTTTCGGCGCATTTACTCGCCTCAGCTGCGCAGGCAACGCACGAGGCCACATCTTTAAGATAGGTAAACTTGTCGGCCCCCTTACGGTCAGACGATCTTATCTTCACGACTCTTGCGGAAAAGCCCACCGAGAGCTTCGCTCGTTTGCACACGCTGACGCAGACGCGCTGTATGAAAACAATATCTATGAAGACATAGGCATTGCCAACCCACACGGCCCCCATACCTCAGACGGCGTGATGCTTGGATCTTGGACATTTCAGAACAACACCACAATCGATGCTACTAGTCTCATATTCCAGGAAGGCAGCATTGACAATATCCTGATTCAAGATAACATTTTCAAATGTTTGGGGGTTGAAAACGCAGATTTCAATTTCGGTGACTGGGTATGTTATTCTGCAATCAAAGTCGTCAACGGAGACAGCAACTCAACAGCAAACTGGGCCTGCGACGCTCCACTCTGTGATTGGGGAAGTGTCATTATTCGGCGCAACTTGATCTATGGTACAAACGTCTCAGGCGGAAGCAACGCCGAAGGGTCAGCCGCGTTCGACCAAGGAATCTATGTCACTCCTCGTACAGACAGCGGTGGTGAAACAAGTTGCCTTGTAGAAAACAACATTATCTATAACACCCGCGCCCGGGGCGGATTTGACCCTCGAAACGTTGCCATTGGATTCAAAAGCCTCGATGGTTCAGCTTGCACAATACAAAACAACACAATCTATAATGCCCACAAGACGGGCATCTGGATTGAGGGTGGTGATCTAGCAACGTTTCGTAATAATATTGTCATTACAGACCGCTCAGGAGCGTTTGCGCTCAACGTTGCCTCCGGCGCACCAACTATCCAGAACAACAACTTCCTTTCTACAGCCGAGACAGAAGTAATCGTGGGAGCTTCAGGGACTTTCACATGCCCAACTGTTACCACCCTTGGCACTGGCAACATCTGTGAGGTATCAACCTTTATCAATACCAGCGACGCAGACGTAGCTAATTGGAACCTTCATCTTCCTGTCCTAGACCAAATAAACCGTGACAGAGGCAATGCCACTTCAGCCTCCGACGACTTTGACGAAGACACGAGACCAGACGCTCAGGATGGCATTTCTGACATCGGTGCAGACGAGATCACTTCTATCCACTTGCGCAATTTCTATTTATTAAATGGAAGCTCCGACCTAGTTGGACCTGGTTCTCCTGAATACAATCTCAATGTTGGTACCTCAGCAATCGACAATGAAGAGTTCACAGTCGATGTTGACTTCGACACGGCCGAACAAGGTTATTTCTTCACCACCGCAGCGTTCCCAGATTGGAAAAACTGGTGGAAAGGAACCTGGACTGTCACCCTCGACATCACTAAGGCAGCCGACAACATCACTATCACAGACCTTAATATCCAGCGCATTGAAGCAGACGGAACGTTTGTCAGCGCATATGGCACTTTACCAAGCGGCCTCCCAAAAGACCTCTCAACCACCGGCCTCAAGAGTATAGCAGGTACCATTACGGCTCCAAAAACTGGCGCAACAACTGACCGCCTCCGCTTCGGCATAATGTTTACCCGCGATACAGACATAGGTGGTAACAGTACAGTCAAGTTCAAAGCAGGCACGTCCTTCATAACCCTTCCCATCGACGAATCAGCCGGAACAATGTCTACCAGCTCCGGCTCAACCAGCAGCGGCTCAACGAGGAATTGATATGATAGATCTAATTCTAACTTACGGCGGGAAGGTTGCTTCTATTGTCACGTGTATCCTATTTGTAATGATTAAATACAACGACCTGCCGCACATGAGTAAAGACATTAAAGACTTGATAAAGACTGTCTATGAGCTAAAGGGCAAAGTAGAAAAATAATGCCCGACGTAATCAGTAGCGGTATCACGTCTTCGTTTGTTGTCCCGCCGCCAGTAGTCAAGTCTGCCTTCGGCGAACTTGTCGTTGTCGAACCAACCGCCGCAGTCCAACTCGTCTTTCCTTACAACATCAATTCTCGTTTCATCCAAACACGCGCCAATAACGCTGGTACATTAACCCAAGCCGACAGCATGGCAGTTCTGCAAACAGGCGCATCAGCAAACTCGTCTGTAGCCCTGGTAAGTCGCGTTCCTGTGAAATACGATCCCGGCCAGGGGGTCTCTTCTATGTTCACTGGTGTCTTTACTGCTGGCGCTGCAAACTCTGAGCAAATCATAGGCGTTGGAGAAACTGGTGAGGGTTTCTTCTTTGGCTTCGATGGCACAGCTTTTGGTATCCTACACAAACACCTCGGCACGCCCGAAGTTCAAACCCTCACCGTCACCACAGGTGCTGTCACAGCTACAGGTAACATTACCATTAATCTAGACGGAGTAGCCAAAACGGTCGCTGTCGTCGCTGGCGACTCAGCCCGAGAAGTAGCAGTCAAGATCAGCAACGCAGTTTTTGACGACGTTGGTCTAGGCTGGACACCCGGCATAGACAGCAGCACGGTCATTTTCATAGCTTGGTCCTCTGGGAACAAAACCGACACATTCTCGCTAGTTGACACAGACACAACGGGTGTTGTGGGCGCATTTGTAGAAACCATAGCCGGAACAGCCGTCACCGACGATTGGACAGCACAAGCTGACTGGAACATAGACAAGATGGATGGCACCGGCCTATCAGGCATGACCCTCGACACCACAAAAGGAAACGTATTCAAGGTGTCATTCCAGTTTCTCGGCTTCGGTGCTATTCGATACTTTGTTGAAGACTCCGACAGCGGAAATTTTCAGCTTGTCCACATACTAAAATATGCCAACTCTGCAACGGTCCCATCTATCCAAAACCCGACTCTTCATCTATTCGCAGCTGTAACCAACACATCGAACGCTACCAACATCACACTCAAGACTGGTTCAATGGCGGCATTCGTTGAAGGCGACGTACACCTTCAATTGGGCGTCACCAACGCCGCCAGCAACACTAATTTGAGTGTAGGCACAACGGAAATACCCATCCTTTCTATCCGTAACGCCCTCACCCATGGTGGCAAACTAAACCGTGTGCGAATGTCACCAAAGTTCCTTACCATATCCACAGATGGAACAAAGTCAATCATCATACGCGCCCGCGCTGGTCCAACCTTGACCGGCCCTGTTGCATTCCAACCCATCAACCTCAACACGTCAGTTGCATGCAAAGACATTGCCGCTACGGGGATAACAGGCGGCACTGAGACCTTTACTCTTGTTCTCGGCAAAGTAGCTTCGACCACACTAGACTTGACCACACTCGATGCAGGAGTTGAACCTGGAGAGATTCGTAGCCTAACCGCCGAAGCCACTTCCGGAACAGGCCACGACGTTACCATGTCAGTTGTCTGGGAAGAAGAGTTTTAGCCCATGAGCAAGATACTTAGAATCACCCCAACAACAGGTGACATCTCAGGCGAGGAGCGACTATTTGGCCAACTCAAACCATCTGCCGCAACGCCCACGAGTATCTATAGCCCAAACCCAAACCTTTCCGGTATCATCAGTACCATCTCCATCTGCAACACTGGTACCGGAGCAGCAAAAATAGAAATCTATGTCCACGACACCGGCACAACTTACGACAACACAACAATGGTCTACAACGACCCCGCTCTCGCTGCTGGATCCTCAACCATTTTGACAGTCTACATGCCAATAAACAACGTTCTTGGTAACATGGCAGTTGAATCCGACACCGGCGACGTGAACTTCACTGTCTGGGGTGTGGAGGTTTCCGGTTAATGCCCGAATTCCGAACCGTCACCATCACACCTACAAACCGAGGGCTCTTCGTCGGAGCCCCACCACATCGGCTCGGTCCAGGTTTCAGTCCCCGCTCCCCAAACGTCCGGATTCGTGATGGCTTCACCGAACAGCGCCCTGGCCTTGGCGACTTCAACGACGCTCCAATCGGCGACGCTGACGGCGTAGATACCGCCAACATGACCATTGTCAACACATTCTTGTATCGAACTGAGGTCGGCGGCTCCGAAATTATTGCCATTACGGGCGGCCCAACCGACGCAGATCGAAAATTCTTCCAGTCCGCCGCGAGTGTCTGGAACGACAAGACCGCAGCCATCGTCTTGAAAGGTATTTCTACCGAACCTTACGACGCAACCATCGCACCAACCCCCAGCCAAACAGACGTTTTCTATGCATCCAATGGTGTTTCAGACCTCACCACAGAATTCATCAAGTGGACCGGCACCGGCAACATCACAGCCTTCAACGGCGCACCGGGCCCAGCTAAGACAATCACCACCTTTGCCAACCGTCTCGTTATTGGCCACATCTTCGACGGCACCGCTATTCGCGGCCTCCGAGTTGGTTGGTCAGCTTTCGGAGATGCAGAAAATTGGACTTCAGCAAATTCAGGCCAGACTGAACTAATCGACACCCCAGACTTCATCACAAGGCTCCTTCCGATCAGAGGCTCCCTGGTCATCTACAAAGAAAACTCGATCTTCCTTGGTCGCGAAACCGGCAACTTCATCGTCCCAATCGGATTCGCTCTCCATAACCGCAACGTGGGGGCCATCGCTGGCTTCTCGGTAGCCGCAGCTGGCGAAGGTAACCACTTCTTCCTTGGCGACGACAACGTATATGCGTTCGATGGCAACACCTTAACTCCCATTGGCGACGCAATCAAACGAGACCTAAGAAACATAAACCGTGCCGCCCTCCGTCAAGTCTTTGCAACGGTTGATCCGAAAAACACCGAATATCGACTCTTCGTACCCGAAGGAACCGACCCTCATCCGAAGGTCTGCTGGGTCTTCAATTGGCGAGAGAACCATTGGAATCGATGGGAACTGCCTTTCCTGACCTCTGGCGCTCGCGTCATTGGTGGCACGGGCCAAACCTGGGGCGACATTGACACAACCGGCGAACTCTGGTCTCAGGTAGGAGACGTGAGTTGGGGAGACTTAATCACAACCGGCTCACCCGCTACCATCGTTGCGAACAAAGACCGCTCAGTCGATGAGATGGCTGAACGCTTTCCAAACGACAATTCACTTGCTATCGTTTCCAGCTGGGAAAGCGCCGACATTGATATGGCAGGCCAACCGAGCCGAGACCGAGGAACCGTCTTGACAACTGGCCACCTTAAGACCCTCGCTAGAGTCCAGCTGAGGTTCAAAGGAACCGGCACCACCAACAACCTCAAGTGTCTCGTCTCTGGCGACGGTGGCAACACTTTCCAAAGCGCCACCCCAACCCCAGCCTCCTTGACATCTGACGGTGGTGTGGTAAACTTCGATATATGGACAACAGCAACGAAATTTCGAGTACGGTTCGAAAACGACCAGACAAACCAGGGCCTGCCGGGGATATCGGAAGTGGTTCTTCATTACCTGCCGGGTCCGCAAACTTTCTAGGTTTGCCCGACGGGGCTAAGCCTTTAGAGTTCAAGGACTTAGATGATCTCAAGAATTTTGCCAATCGCCTGCTTTCTGTCCCTAGACTCTTCGATGACACTGCGCGGAACCTTAATGCTTTGGCACGAAATCTCGCAAACCCAAACACCGTTTTCCTTGAACTTGGAAACCGCGCCGTTATCATGGAGCTGGACTCCATCCGTCCCGGCCACGCAGCCTTCACGCACATCGTTGTGTTCTCAAGACGACGCTTTCCTGAACTCGAAAATGCCCTCACTGACGCCCTCAACTGGGCCTTCAGGACCTTTAAGTTGAAGTATATAAATGCCTGGATTCCGGCTTTCAATACCCCCGCACTAAACCTTGCAACTCGCCTAGGGTTCGTTGAAGAAGGCATTTTACGCGCCCAATTCGTGTATAATGGTGAAGCAACAGACGCCATAGTTATGTCTAAGGAACCAATCTAATGTCCCTCGGCGGCAGCGAACCAATTCAGCCCACCTTCACTGCAGACCCTTTTGCAAGTCAGTTCCGGCAGCTTGGCTTCGGCCGTCTTGCCGGACTCAGTACCAACAGCCCCCAAGGTGCAGGATTCACCCGACCCCAATTCACACAGATCGGCGAGGATGATCCTTTCTTCGGCATCGCCCAGGGTGCGCTTGGAGACTTTCTAGGGGGCACAGGCCAAGGGACGGCGGGGGTAGCTGGCCGAACCCTCCAAGAAGGCATTGAGACAGGCTTCAGACCTGACCTAGATCCCATCTTTCAACGGTCTCAGAACTTTTTGCAGAACGAACTGCTCCCAGCCACCAACGAAAACTTGGGTGCACAGTTCGGCATCCGCTTTGGCACCCCCCAAGCAGAGGCTGGTGCTAGAGCAGCAAGAGACACAGCTCTTGGCGTCAACGAACAGGTGTTGCCATTCCTTGACTCTGCTGCAAACCGGCGTCTTCAGTCTACAAATCTCCTCAGCGATATCATTGGACAAGCAGGCCAGCTGGGCGCTCAGCGAGGCAGTCTGCGCGAAGCTAGGACAGGCCGAGCTGCCCAAAATCAGCTCAACTCTACTCAAGCCTTCTTCAATTCCATCATCAACGGTCTAAGTGCGGCCAGCGGTTCCACATCACGAGCACAGTTCGACAACTCCGGAGCGCAAAACCAAGCAGCTCTTATTAGTCTACTTGGCACCATTATTGGCTCCCTTGGCGGCCCTGCAGGGTCAGCAGCAGGAGGCGCGGCAGGTGCTGCGGTTGGGCAGGCGGTAGCCTAATGCCCCCTCGCGAGGATCAAGACGAGGAACAAGATGAAATCCGCATCCAACGCATCAAGCGACGCCCAAAGACAGGCCCCACCAGCGTAGCCGAATCCGAACCAAGCCCAACCGGCCTAGCTCCCGAAGCCTCAGACAAAGAAGACGGTCCAGGAAAGCTCCTCCAATTCTTGCGCCGCCTAGGCCCAGCCCTAAGCGCCACTCAGCTTCCCCAGTTTGGCACCGACTCGCCTGTTTCCAGCCTAGGTGGCATTTTGCAAGGACTCGCTGCGGGCGGCCAAAGCTTCGTAGGAGGTCGTGAAGCCATCGAGCAGGACCGTAACTCTAGAGCCATCGCCAGCATCCGTAACAGCCCAGCCTTTACAGGCGGCATTGATGCCATTTCATCTGGGACAGCTTTGACAGCTGAACAGCAAACGGCTCTTCGACTCGGCCTCCAGCCAGGCGACCAGCCAGGTTTCCAAGACCCCGCTGTTCTTGGCACAAAAGAAGCTGGAGACGTTATCAAAGCTGGCCCCTTAGTGCCTACACCAAAAGAAGCCGCAGACATCGCAGCTGGGGAAGCAAGAACTGGCCTTGAACGCGACCTTCTTGAAACAGTCCAACAGCCCCAAGCCGCCGCCGCAGGTGTCCAAGCTGAGGCTGCCGTCAAAAGCCAAGAAGCCCGGCTCGTCGAAGCTCAAGCCGAGATCGAGCGAATTGGCGTCGCTCGTCAGCAAGCCTCTAACCAAGCTGAACGAAACTCTCTCCTTGGCGAAGAACTCGATCTACGCCGCCGTGTTGCGGCCATTGGGGCAGTTGGTCAGATTGTCAATGATTCTCCTGACCCTGAAGCAACCGGCCTTGCAATCCAAAACGTAGTAGACGAGATTCTTGGTATCGCTTCTGACGCAACCCCAGCAGATCGCCAACTAGTCGCTGGTCTCACTAGAATCCCTCAAGAAACTCTGAAGATCCAACGTGACAGGATCTTAAACACAGAAAATGTTTTTGTTGAAAGAACAAGAAAACTAGCAACCAAAGTGTTTGGTAGCGAAGAAGCTATTCCAAACCGTGTCGATATCCTCATCGGCCAACTCGGTTTTCCTGGCGTCTTAGCTCGCGCAGGTCAGGACCAGGATGTCGTTGACAAACTTTCGGAACTCGAAAGTCTTCTAGACGCCTCTGCAGAACCGGGAGCATTTCTCAAGCTCATGGGAACACTCTTCAGTGGCATCACCAGCAACGTTTTCAAAGCTGCCGGAGAAGTTGTTCAGGAAGCCCAGCGCCAAGAGGCAGCTGAACCAACTTTGACCCGAGATGAAATCCGAAACGAAATCGCAGCGCGCCTCAACAAAAACCCAGAAGACCTCGTTGACACAGGCCTAACCGAGGAAGAGTTCAAGCGCCTCGAAGCGGCTCAGTAAATGGCAGAGCCTCGCGAACGCCTTGATAAACTCTTCGGAGTTGACAAGCAACGTAGCCGCCTAAACGCTCTCCTTGGCATTGAAGACGAAGAAACTCCAGAACGCAAGTCTCGCCTCGACACCCTCTTCGCAGACTCCGTTGACAAACCCCAGGACCAAGCATCCATCCTAAACCAACTCGGAATAGCTCCAGACCCTGTTCCACCAGGTGGAACAGCTACTGGCGATCCATTAGAGCGCCGCGTCTCGCCTGGACTGCCTCGCGTAACCGCACCAACTGGCCGCTTCGACCCAGGCATCATTCCTTCAGAAAGCGTCGAAGAACCATTTCTGCAAGACCCCACCAGGATTGCCCCCTCCCCGGAAGCAACTGTCGGTGGCAATAGAATCCTTGGCCCAGACGAGTCTCCAAACATCCTTAGAAAAGACTTCGGTAGCGAACGCGAACTCGCAAGAGCACAGCGTGGCATAACCACAGCCGTTGAAGGGCTTACCTTTGGCCTTCCGAAACTCTTTGGCTCGGCTCAAATCAAAGAACGTCTGTTACCCGGAGGCGAACTTTCCCCCACCGAACGCTTCGTTGAAGAATCAATCGGCCTTGCCACCGGCCTAAAGGCCATTAGTGGGGCGGTTGGTCTAGTCAAGAAAGCCTTTGGTCAGGTCGGCCGCGTCTCCCCCTTCTTTACTCGTCTCGCTGAAGGCTTCGCAAGTGGCAAGTTCGCGCCCCGCCTCGCCCACGCAGTCCAACTCGGCATTGCAACCGGCGCAGCAGACGTAGTCAACCAAGTCTCAGGCATCCTCGGCGACGCCCCCGAGAATCAAGAAGGCTTCAGTCCAACCCAAACCGCCGTTTCGATTGCCCATGGTGCAGCACTCGGTAGCCTCTTGGTCCCCACCGCAAAGGGAACCTTCAGCGGCATCCCTGGACTCCGCAAACTGAGCGAGAAGCTGCCAGGTTTGTTTGGCGGCCAACTCCAAGGCAAACTAGCCTTTTCAAGGCTTAGTTTAGGTGCTCGCGGAGCAGCCCTTGGCCTCCCACTCGTTGCCCTTACTGGCGATTCCACCTCCCCCGCCCGCCCAACCGGCAACCCATACATCGACCAGCTTCTCTTCGACTTCGGTCTGTTTGCTGTCCTAGGAGGGGGCAAGGCGCGGCCCGGCATGAAACTCCCAGCCTGGATCAACCGAGCTGGCCAAAAATCCCTCGAACCTGTTACCTTGATGCGCACCCAGCTCGACAACACAGGTCGCCGAACCTTCACCATCCGCACCGACGATGGACTGATTAGAGACTACCGCCCCGGCGATCCACAAGGTGGCGTGAACGCAGACATTCCTGAAGGTGTTCGAGAGATGAAGGCGCGGCGAATCTCCGAAGGCAAAATCTTAGCCGACCGTCCGGCCATCATCAAAGAAGGAGACTTGGTCGCGCAGGTCCGAGGCAAAACGAGGCGGCTTGTTCAGTTCCTTGAGCGGTCCAAAGATGGCAAGTCAATGCGAGTTGGCATCGTCGCCCGACGTGGCGAACTGCCCGTCGTCCATGACATCGTTACGCTTGAACGCGGAAAGGCTGGCGAGCTTCTTGTCCTTGACAAGAAGGGCCTCGAAGAAATGTTGCCAACGGCCAACCGAGCTAAGATCAATAGGCTTGAGGGGTTGCTTGGTAAGCTGACCGCTAAGCCAGAACTCGAAGACCGTGCAGCCGACCTGGTTTCTGCCGAACCGCCCCTACTTCGTAGCTTCGTTGGAGCCGTCAATGACCTCAACATAAATGGCATCAAGATTCCTGTCACCGTCACAACCGGCCAGTCAAAACTTGGCGTTCAGCAAGTAAAATCAGCCCTCAGCGTCTTGCCTGCAGAGGCTCTTGCCAACGTAACCCGAGTCCACATTTCTGACCAGCTCCCTGACAACACCTTCGGCCGCTTCAACAAAAATACTGGCGCAGTCACGGTCAATGCAGGTCGCCTCCCTCGCACCACCACAAACATCAACACCCTCCGTATCCCCGGCTTCGATATGCTCATCAAGACCCTAGCGCACGAAGGCCAACATTCCCTCGCGACCGCAAACCCAAAAGGCTACGAACGTGACATTCGTAGCCTGGGCTGGGTCCCAGAAGCCGAGTTCATCGAAAGAAACCGTGTCGCATCCGCCAAAGACGAAGCTTTCCCCAACGACTCCGTCCCAAACAACGTCTTCGATGCCCGTCGTCGCACATTCCTAACTGCCTCTGGCGAAACTATCAACGCCATTTCCTCCTTTGATATTGGCCCACTCGGCGGAAAGTGGATTCGCTCAGTCCTTCCCGAAGAAGCCAAAAACGGCCGCATCCGTTTCGACCGCCGCAGCCCAGTCGAAGACCTCGCCCACGGCTTCGACCAAATGCTCATCGACCCAGACGCTGTCTTCGTCCGCGAGCCAGAACGCTTTAGAGCCATCAACGACAGCCTGACCGCCACTCCATATTCCATCGCTGGCCTTACCGTCGAAGGCTCATTGCCGTTCGGCAAGAGCTTTGCTGGCCAAACTTCCTTGTTCGGTTCCTCCGGCCCCAGACCCGAGCCCGGTGGCGAACGTCTTTTTGTAGCCAAACAGCGTATTGCAGTTGAAAACGAACGCCGATCTCAAGTCCAACGTGCCAACCAAGCTATCGAAAATCTTCTTGGTGAAGTGAGGCCAAAAACAGTTGGTCTTGAAGACGCAACACCTCCTGAATCCTCCATCGACCGCGTCCGCAAAATAACCTTCACCACCCTCGAAGACCCGAAGACACCCGAGAAAACCAAAAAGCTCCTCACCCGCCTCATCACTCCTGGTAAAGTAACTGACGAAAAAGGTAACGTCAGCCAAACTGGCACGCCCCCCATCGACCGTCTCGTCGAATCCGTTGCCCGCAAATCCTTCAAGGGCATCAACTTGGAACTCGGCGTTGAAGGAACAGGCGAAACTCTTGGCAGCTTTGTGCGCGAAACCGCCCTCGCTGAAGCTGCTCGAACCGGCAAAATCACAAACGCCCGCATCAAAGGCATTATAGCAGACCTTCAGTTCAAAGTTTTCGGCGGCGTCACCCCCGAAGGCCAGTCCATCACAGCCGTCAACAAGAAGGGTGAAACCGTTGACCTCGCTGACTTCGTCGAAGCAGGCACAGGTGAAGGTACAGCTATCGCTGGAACACCAACCGTCGTACCAGCTCCGTTAGCGGCAGCGCCTCGCACCCGAGGCCCCCGCTCCAAGCCCTTTAAGCTCTTCAAAGACTTCATTGGCAACCCGGACCCGGCCGCCCAGGCTCAGCTCGTTGAGGAAATGGCCTCGCTCAACAAGCTCCAGCGTGACATCCTCCAGCTTCATCTTGGCATCGACGAGCACGGCCGATCCACCGCAGGCGTAGACTTCGTAGACCTAGCTGAAGTCGGCGCTCGCTTCAACATGACCGAGACCGAAGTCGGAGCCCAGTTCCGAGGCTTCATCCGCCGCCGGACCGGCAAGCTCGAACGTGTCTTTGGTGGCAAGAAAGGAACCGATCCGAAGTCGGTTGACTTCGGCGACCCCCAAGGCCCCAAGCAGCTCATCCTTAGAACCCTCCCAGCAGGAGCTTCAACAAAAGGCGGCGTCGCTAGAGGCCCCCAGGAAGACCTGCTTGCCGGAAAAGCTTTCGGCGAACACTTCAACAACATGCGCCGCAAAACCCTTGGCCAACTGACCCAAGCCCGCGAACAACTTGGCAACCGCCTAGTCCGCAACCCAAAAAACAAGACCCTCCAGCGGCAATTCCGTGCCGCCCTCACCCGCGAAAACGAACTTGCCTCAGCCGTCAAAGACGTGGACGCTCAACTTGCAATCGACCCAGATCCAGCCCAAGGCCAATTAAAACTGGCCGACCGTCTAATCGGAGGCTCTGAGCCGCCCGCTAAGGCCGTAAATCGTCGCCTCCAAGGGGTAGGTGACCCCCTATTATTGGAACGCTTCAGGAAGGCTCGCCTTTCTCAGCTAAAAAACCCCGAAGCCACAAAGAACAACGAAACCGTCGCCCAGCTCTCGGCCGAGCTAAATCGGCGCGGAATCGAATACCCAGACATCACCTTTCCGTCCCTCGGCACTGGCGGCACAGGTTCCAAGAAACCTCCCAAACAAGCATCCCCAACTGGCCCGCCCGGCGGAGGCAACAAGCCAACTGCGCCCAACAGCAAAGCAACCGACTTCGTCTTCGAAATCACGCCCGACACCACCCTTGCAGGCCAGAATCTCGCCACCAAGTTCGGCGACCTTCGTCCCCGTCTCGTCACCATCCGCGACCGTCAATCCGCCGAAATCATCGGCACCTTCCGGAGTCACGCGCTTCACCCCGACTATGACCCAGTCCGCACAAATGTCCGCTTCGGCATTGAACCTGTCGGCATCGTTAACGAAGCCGCTGAGCCTTCAACCGCAAAAGATGGTGGCCTCCTTCGCTTCCAAGTTACAGACCTAAGAGATGGCTCAGACCTCGGTCTCTTCACCCGCTCCGGCGTCCTGCAAATCCTCAAAACCGATTACACCCCCGGCAACAGTTACAACATCTTAACTGGCGAAGCCACCCCATCCGGCTCCGACGTAGCAGGTGCAACTCGCAACGACCTCCGTTCCAAGATGTGGCGCGAGAGCCTCGACAACACCGAGTTTGCTGCGCTCGAAGGTCCAGAACAAATGCGCCATATCTCAGAAATGATCGGCAAGCTCAAACCAACCAAAGGCATCACAGCTTGGAAGCTTTGGGGTGAGCTAACCAACCAAGCCAAAGGCTATGCTGGTGCTATCAACGACTACGCAACTTTGCAGGGCGAGATGGCCAAGAAGTTCGGCCTCCCCGACCGCCTCAAGGTAACCGGCGGCGACGTTCTCGAAGCAATCGAACGCCTTAAAGAGTTCCGGAAGACTGAACTCGGTGCGATGCTTAGCGAAACCGCAGACTTCTTCCCCACATCCGCTAAAGGCACCGGTAAAGCTTTCTCAGCAGAGCGCTCTCGCGAGATCGAAGCCTTCAAAGCTGCCCTCGAAGATCTTAGATTTAATCCTAAGCTCTCAACCGACGACACCGTCATGGATCCAACATCCGGCCAAGTCGCGTGGGGCGGTGGTCCGGGTGGCGTCCAACGCCTGCAATCTGTCGTCCGCCGTATGGTTTTCTGGTCCCACCCCGTCATGCTCGACGCATACACCAAAGGTCGCGGCATTCAAGCCATGGAAACGGAGCTGCTCAAAAACTGGAACAACGCCCTTGCGCCCGTCTTCGCTGACCTTTCCCCTCAAGAACAAATTGCCGTCCGCCTCATTCGCGAAGGCCGCCTTGACGAGGTCTTAGCCGACCCAGCCCGCAAAGTCGCGCGCCGTTCCTTGATCGACGACAGCTCTGCCTTCTCAGAAACCCGCAAGCTCCTCCAAAACATGTCCACCATCATGAGAGGGGGCAAGCCCGCCACCACCGAACTCCTCTTACCCACTCGCGAACAAAACCCAGCCCGCTTCGCCGAACTCGAACGTCGCGCCGCCATGCTAGCCGATCTCCACGACTCTGTCGCCGACCTTGCCCACCTCCCTCCGAGCGCCCGAACGGAAGACTACTTCCCAAAACTCTACACCAAAAACGCCCTCGGCAATCTCGAAATCCCCACCGACATGAACCCAGGCCGGGAAGTCTTCTTTGGCAACTTCCAAAAGCGCAAGACCGAAACGCTCGACTTCGAGATTGCTCCGCTCCAGTCCATGGACATTTATCTGCGCGGAGCTGCCCGCAAGATTGCTTGGGACCCGTTCCTAGCCGAATTCAACCGTCCCGAAGTCTTCCAAGCCCTCGGTAACGAACAAGCAGCCTGGTTCAAACGTTGGATGCGCTACTCAGTTGGCGAACCAGACCCCATGGATACCGTCTTGAGCCGCAAACTCCGTGACCTCGGCATTCAAACCTCCGGCCGTGGTGCGTTCGGCGAAGGGCTAAGTCGTTGGATTCGCCGTCTCGCAGTTTCCGACAGCCGCCCCTTTACTCGCACCGCCAACGCCATCCGTGGCGCGGTCTTTGCAGCCAAGATCGAATTCTCAGCCATTACAAATGCCATCAACGCAACCCAAGGCCCATTCACCACCTCTGCTCGCTTCGGTTCCTTCAAAGCGGGTGGCATAGATGGCTACCTAAAGGCAGCAAGAGAAATCTCCAGCAACCCAGAAATCGAAAAGCTCTTCAATGCCTCCGGCCTCGCCGATCAAACCTTGCGCTCCGACATTGGCATCCAGGCTCAGCGCCAAATCAAAGGCTTCCTCATCCGTTGGCGTACCCTCGGTCGGCGCTCTTTCACCGGCATCGAGAACCGCAACCGAAAGCTCGCTTTCGCAGCTATGAACAAAACCGCCCGCGAAGCAGGCATTGACGAAAACATGTCGCTCGTGGCAGGCATCCTTGAGAGTGACCTCACCCAGTTCAACATGACCCGTACCGGCCGCCTCCCCTTGGTCCGCTCCGGCCTCGGCTCCGTCTTGTTCCAATTTTCACCCTACCGCATCGAAATGCTGCAACTTCTCGGCGGCGAAGTTCGCAACATGTTTCTTTCTCCAGACAAGGCAGCCCGTTTCAAGAGTTTCAAGTTCGTCTCGCTCTACATGATGGTAACCCACATGGTAGGTGGCGTAGACGCAAACATAACTGGTCCCTTCTTACGCATGTTACTCGGCGAAGATGAACCAGAGTTCAGCGGCAAGGGTCTAGTAGGTGGGGCTGTTGCCGCCGTTGACAGGTTGTCCGCCGACTACCTCATCGGCAAAGGCGTCCAAGGCAAACCCTTCGAACTCGGCCACCGCATCAACCCAATCAGCCTCATGATGAATCTCGAAATAACCGGCCCAGCCTTCGGCGTCGCTGTTGACATAGTAAACAAGATTCGGGGCGCACCAGTCACCCCATCAACCGCCCAACTCGTCGTCGATAACATCCCATTTGGCGTCCAAATTCACCGCTCTGCTGGGCGCGAAATCATGCGCCACGTGACCAGACCTCTCTTCGGCAAAAAAGAAGGTTCCCTCCCCCGTGGTGGCCGTGGCATCATCGAACGAATTGGCGGCAAAAAGGCCAAGAAACGCGGATTCTTCACACTCGGATAGTATGCTATAATAGGAGCCGTTATGGACATTCTAGCAACAGTCACAATTCAACTTGCAACCGTCATCGCCGCAGTCTGGGGCCTGACCGAAGCTATGGCATCCGTGGCAAAGCGCCGAAATTGGACCTGGTACTCCAAGCCCATCTTCGCCCTGCTCCTCGGACCTCTCTTCGGTATGGCTGCATTCGCCTTCGGTTTCCTTACAACCTTACCGCTTACAGAAGGTTGGAAAGGTTACGGAGGCGCTGCCTTTGCCGGTTGCATCGCCGTCGGAGCTTCGAACGCCTTTGCGAAAGTCATTGCAATCGGCCGCGAAAGTTTCAAAAAGGGAGACTAGTGCAAATTGACACGCAACGCTTTTTACGACTGGTTGAGTCAGCTAACACATTAGGCTTTATTGACATAGAAGCAAGCGGCCTGCGTGGTGATTACAACACCATGCTGTGCGCCAGCATTAAACAGTTCCAAACCGAGCCCACCACGCATTCAGTCAGTAAGGTTGGCAAAGACCGCGCCACGCTGATCAAAACGAAAGCATCTCTAGAGGGCCTCGATTGCTGGGTAACATATTACGGTCGAGGTTTCGACATCAAGATGCTCAACACACGGCTGCTCATTCACAAGATTGATCCGATCGAAAAGCGTCCTCACATCGACATGTACTATCAGCTCAAAGCCAAGACCATCATGTCTCGGCGCTCTCAAGGCCACTATTGCAGCTGGCTGCAACTAGACGAGCAAAAAATGAGCGTCTCCGCCGACGACTGGGCACAGGCCGCAGCTGAGTGGAAACGCATCAAGCCAACTATGGTGGCTCGTTGTGAAAGCGATGTGAACGGACTTCAAGGCCTGTATGAGCGGACCAAACATCTGATCACAGACATCACACTCTAGGAGAGAGAAAAATGCTCAACTTCATCTTCGGACTAATCGTCGGCGTCCTAGCCAACGAAGCAATCAGACGAGGCGTTCGTGCTCTCATCACTAAAATCAAAGCTCGCCGGAGCCATTAGCTTTGGGCTTCTCGGTCTCCTTCTCTGGGGTGGCTTCAAGCTCAACGACTACCTCATCGCCAAGGCGGATCTTGAAGCTAAGATTGAATCCCTCTCTGGCGAGCTGAAGGACGCTCTCAACGATGCGGCACACGTTCGGGATCGTCTCGCCGTTGTATCCGTTGGTCGATTCGACATTCGGGATACGGTTCACGAGGGCGATAGTGGGGCCATCAGTAGCGATGATGCCGCCTGCCGTGATTTCAAATGCACAGATTGGGCAGATGAGCACGGACGGTTTTTCTTTCATCAAGACCTCCGCTCCTTAGACGTTAACCAGAAATTTAAGTTCAAAACTTCCATCCGACAAACCCATTCAGGAAAGGTCGAGTTCGACGGCGAGCTGACCGAAATTTCTCCAAAAGATTCATCAGTTCTCCGAGTCATTCCCGTCGTCATGGACTTCACCAGCTGGACTCCCCCCGCTCGGGTCCGAACTTGGACCATCGAGGGCGGCCTCTTCGCTGACAGTGAGGATTCCGGCTTCTTTGGCCGCGTCACCCGCCACTTCCCCCTCCACACCTTCGCTGCTGCCGAACTCTCTGACACATTCCGTGTCTATGGCGGCCTTAGTTTCAGCATCGACAGACGCAAAAAGCCCTAAGTCAATTCTGCGATTCAACATAAGCAACAAGTTCAACTGAGTCCTTATCACCCCTTCAACAATAGTCAAACCATCAATCACTTCATTTAGCTTCTCCGAAATCCCCACAACATTCTGGTCCTGCCCCCTCATCTCATCATCAATGATCAGCTTCTTAATCGCCACGTGGTCTCCTTATCTTCAGCCTCTTCGGCTTCACATTGCTCACACATTTGGATTCGCTTGCCCACACAATCAACTCTCGTACAAGCATATTCTCTATTGCATCTTGGGCATTCTACATGACTATGATAATGCGGAACGTGCTTCATTCCACCACCCCCAACTCCTTAATATAAACCGTATGCTCCATCGCATCACTCACCTCCACAAGCTGCCCAGCATCCTTGAGCGTATCAACCGCCATCCTCAAGTCCCGCTTATTAAGCAGCCCCTTAATCTCCCTCGCCAAGGTCTTATACTCACAAACACCCCCGAGCGCCTTGATAGTATCCAGCACCGACCTCGTCATTTCCCCCGCCTTGCTCATCCCAATCATCTTGTAAACATCCCCAAGCGGCTGCTCCATCCAGTCCATCAAGGTTGCCGTCGCCTCCAGATCCGCCTCCTTGAGCACCTTCATCGGCAAGGTCGTCAGCATAGCAAGTCTCAAAAGGTGCATCGGCTTCCGATTAAAATAAAGCGTCAACCTCGGCGTCTTTGCCCTGGTCTTCCGGATTTCTTTATACCACCCATCATACCATCTCCTAGCCTTCGCATCCAGCCTCACCTCACCCTTGCCATACTGATCAATCGCAGTCAACGCCGCCTTCACCTTCGCTTCCACACCAGACTTCTGCCGTTTCGGTATGGGCTTCGGGCTCTTCGGCTCTTCCTCATGCACAAGCAAAACCCTCGTCAAGAACCCGCCCCCTTGTGCGTCCTGCGGCAGCTTGCTCATCCAGTCCAGCGTAGACCCACCAGCCATACTAAGCGTAACATTTTTCAGGTTCGTAGCTTTCCTCGTGATTCTAGAAACGGGGTATGTATCTGGGTTATCCAACAATCTAGTAATAAGTGGAACTGCTCCTTCCATATAGTTTTGACTGGGAAAAAACTGCCGAAACTCCGGTGCATAGATAAACCCTTGCGCATCTCCACCACCCTTCCCCAACTCCTCCACCAACGCCTGTGGACTCGCATCTGAAATCTGTTTCGGTTTCCACTCCCGAAAAGCTGCCTCCACAGTCGCCATCGCCATATCCCAAGCGGTCGTCTTTCTTGGCCCACCAGCTGGCCCCGTCAACACAACACTCAAATTCGGCCAAACCTTAAACCAAACCTGATCCAACCAAACCTTCCTGCCCAGCGCCGCCCCAACACAAGTCAACAACGCAAACGCATGAAAACTCTCCGGACTCTCCTGTCCCGCCGTCATCTCCACATAATCATTAACATATCCAAGCCCACTCGGCAACGGCCTCGGCTCCACTTTTGGCCGGTCCACTTCCGCCGCACGTTCTGCGGGGATTAGATGAAGAAGCTCTGCATCAGTCGCCCCAAATGCTTCCTTCAGCAGGTTCCTCAGCTCGCTCCGCTCAGCCTCACTAACCTTCAGCTCAAGTCTCTTAATCAACCCGAGCGTATCAAGCAGCTTCCCCCTGTCTCCCTTCAGCTTTGTATTGCTCAGCCAAGACTTTATGTGTTCATAATAAAATCCATGTGCGTCACCGCCCCTTGGCATTGCGACTCCACAAAATTAGTCCCCTAACATTCATAACCTGTATAATAACGCTCATCGTCAACTGGCCCCAAATTTCATGATTAAAGGCGATCCAATGCCAGAACAACCCCGCAATAATCTCTACCCACCACCCAGCAATCCTCTTCTTGCCCAGAAGGTGTCGCCCAAGCAGCGTGAAGATTGCTGCGATCCAGCTAAGATCCATCTAAAGACGCCACTTGTCAGGGCCGTCAATCATAACATACACCACACAAACTCCAAGAAACGCTAGAATAGCAACGACAACAACCATAAGAACTTTCGGATAGAAAGCGATCCCTAGCCAAAATCCGGCCACCCCCATTCCCCCGCCCACCACAACCCCAATCGCTTGCCACAACGCCTTCCAATTCATACCTTCCTCACCCCCACATACCCTGCCTTCATCACCTGCAACAACTCGGCCTTGACTAATGGAATCCTTCCTGTCGTAATGTCCGGTATAGATATTATCACAAAACTATGCTCCCGGTTCATTTTCTCAATTCTGTACAACCTCCCATCTCCCTTCGTCAACCTATCACCCGCTTGCCACTCATCGATCCCCAAGAGTCTCCAGCCTTCAGGGATATGGGGAACGCCATCCCCGGCAGCTCCGGGTGCTTCGCCGTCATAACATCTATAACACATTCATGTACAACCTTTCTTAATTCCTTCGGATAACAAAAAACCAACTCATCATGAATCTGGATCGCAACTCTCGCGGGCTTTGGCAGCTCCTTATAAAGCCTCGCCATCGCCTTCAAGATAACATCCCCTGCAGTTGATTGCGGAAAGATATTATAAATCGCCGTCGCCTCAGCGAACGGCTTATAGAACCGCCGAAACCTCCCAAACGGGTTCGTCACCTTGTTGGTTGCATAAGCCTCCGCAACAACAGCCTTATGAACCCTCTTAATATCCGGAAACATCTTCTTGAAAGCATTGAGAAACTTTCTGCACTCGGCAACCGGAAGAAAAATACCCTTCTTCATCAGCTGCCGACTAAGCGTGATTGGTCCCACTCCATAAATCCCTGCATAGACTGAGGTCTTCCCTAGATATCTCTCATCCTGCGTAACGTTGTCCGTCCGCTTCTTAAAAACCTCCGCAGCGACCATAGTATGAACGTCAAACCCATTCTCGTTCACCTTCTTCCACAGTTCCCCCCCAGTCTTCCAAGCCATAATGCGAAACTCTATCTGCGAATAGTCCGCCGCAGCCATTTCCCAACCATCCTCATCCGGCACCACAATCCCGCGCACCGACTTCGGCCAGTTCTGCATGTTGGGATCTTTACAAGCAAGTCTGCCTGTACAAGCTCCTTCCAGCCCTCCTTCGATATCATAGTCCCTGTGAAGAAGAAAGGTGGGATGAACCCGTTCATCCCCGCCGAACTTCTGTTGGAGGAATGTCGTCCGCAGCTTGTTAGCTTGTCTATAACTAAGCAGCTTAAGCAAGATCGGGTTCCCGCTAACCCTCGCAAGCTCCTGCATCGTCGCAGCATCCGTCGTCTGCCGTCCGTGCTTACTATACTTCCTTGGCAACCCAAGGTCATCCAGCACCTCCGTCAATTGCTTCGGTGAATTCCAGTTCACATTCACCAGTAACTCCCCCGCCTTCACCAGCCTCTTAGCTTCTCGTTCCAGTTTGAGCGCCGCGCCTTTTTTACTCTCTTCTCTGAGCTTTGCGGCTTCGTCTGCCAACCTCGCTGCTTCACAAAAAAGACTTTCCTTCGCTTCCGCCCTCTTCTCAATCTTCGCAACTTCTTGATTAAGCTCACCCGCAGCCTCTTCCTCTTTTCCCTTACAATCTCCAGCCATTGCGCGCATTTTTCCAACATCAATCTTTAACCCTTTCCGCCTGATATCAATCAGCAACGGCAGCACTTCCATACTAGTATCAAATACCGCCCGCACATTTTCGACACCTAGCTGCTGCTTTTGATAATTAAAAATACGGATCGTAGCATCCGCATCAAAACAACCATATTCTCTTAAGTGCACACCTGAAAGGTGTTTCCAAAGCGGCAAGTCTGTGCAATCCTTCGCAACATGCTCAAGATTATTCGGCATGTCCGGATCAAGAATCGCAGCCCCAATCATCGTATCCCAGATCGGACCCGCCACCTCAATCCCATTCAGCCAAAACTCTCCCTCGTCAAACTGAGCATTATGCAAGACAATAGTCCTAGTTGCCTCAACTGCTTTCTTTGTCTCCGCCTCCACCTCTTTGTTCCAACCAGCGGCGAAGGCTAAGCCTTCCTCTGTCGCCCAGTTCACCTGCGTTGTCACGCCCGGTCTTCCTCTGACCGTCTCCAGATCGACCGCCACCGGAACCTCTCCCGGAATTCTCACCCGCTTTGGCAACCAATCCCCGCAATAACTCACCGAACGTCTTCGAACCTCCGGAAATTCCGCCTCGTTCTTTATCTTTAGCAAATCTCTCGCCATCGTGCCACGCCACGCCCACCCCCCTCTCAACAAGAAGCTCGGATGGAGTATCGGCACGATCTTCACCAACCTTGAAGAAGATCGAGCACCTCGCACATTCAAATCTCGCGGTCCAACCTTCAGCAAGGTCCGTGAACCTGATCGCACTTCTTTTGCGCTTGTTTTGATCAAAAAGCTGCTCCGCATATGCGTGAATAACAAAGCGTCCAGAATTGTGACACTCCGGACACTCAAGTCCCGAATATCTCAACCATTCCGGCGGACTTACCTCATAAGGACTAACTAACCCTCTAGTACGCCAAGAAGGTCGTGCATCGTCATGATCTTCGGCCACGATTCCTCCCTAGCATCCTCAAGCTTCAAGTCCTCGCCCGCGAACCTTCCATATAATACCACAGTTCCGATTGGAAACGGCGGCCACTTCCCATCAAACTCCGCTCCTGTCTCACTCGGATCCCCATAAGCAACGATCTTCCCAACGAGCGGCTTATCCTTAGCCGTGTCTGGAATCAACAAACCCCCCTTGGTCGTCTCATCCGGTACGGGTATCGGCACCACTAACACCCTCGCCCCAATCGGCTTAACCTTTGACTTGCTTGTTAGCTTGAACGTCTTCACTATTCCTCCACCCATATCTATTCAAGAACATCATTAAGCTTTCCAACTGCTCAAACTGCCCCTCATAATCCTTACAATCATTCATGTTCTCATGGCCCTCATGCCTAGAATCCCCACCACAATCAGTCAATTCAAACATGAACGCCAAACTCTCCCCATTATACACGGCCCCCGTGCAGTCCGTGTCCCATTCAATTCTCCACATTAGAGTTTCATCGTTTCATCAACTGGCTTTTGTTGTTTGCAAGCCTTACACTTGCCAGCTTTCTCATCAAGCAGCCTATTGAAAGCCGTCTCAACTCGAACAAGGCGCTCTTCAAGGCCACCTGTTCGGGCTGCAGCAGTACCAAAGGTGAAGAGGGTCGTGTATGGATTACCAACATATGCACCCAAAATCTTTGCTTCTAAGCTTGTTATTCGATTTTGGATACCACCACCCATCTCAGACTGCATCCGTACCTGCCGCTCCAACTCTACAACTCTCGTCTTCAAGCTCAATTCAAACTCCCTTCCTCAGCAAACGTCTCTTGAGAAAAAACCTTCTTCAACATATCCCCAACCGCCTGCAAGTCCAACATCTTTCCTGAGTTCCAAATCATACCCTTCGTCTGCCCTTGGCTATTCATAAAAGCCAGCAACAAAACCTTATCCCCTTCCCCCTCTATCAACTCATCCAGCAACTTATTCACGTCAGCAATAACTTCTTCTCGCTTGACGTCATCGTTGCCCCCCGAAATTTTCTTATCGGTTCCTTCGATATCAACGCCCGCAGCGGAATCCCCCCCACTGGGACGGTCACATTTGGTTTGCACCCAGCTATCTCCTTCAGCAAAAACTGCCCGCAATGTCTAATCGCCGCCGGGTCCAACGCATAATTTCCCCTTGCTGCCCCCATTGGCAAGCATTTAACTAAGTTCGTAACCCAACACATGCTACGCAACAACCCAACGGCCTTACCAATAGCCCAGAGTTCGTGCCCAGCACTCCCAACAAAACCTCTTCCTTCAGCAATCTCATCTCTGCCTGGCCCTTCGCCAATGAGCATTATCTTAGCATCTTTCGGCCCATCTGGCCACACTGGGCCAGGTTGGCTGAAGTATGGGCAACCTTTACATTGCTGTGGCTTATCCACCATCACCCGTCATTCCACTTTTGTTCGTAGCTTTCCTGCACCTCTTAGTGGGCAATTTCCCGTTTGGTCTCAATCGCTCGACCTCGGCGCGGGCTTCGTCACGAAATGTAGCTAACCAGCAGCGGAACTCTCCGCATGACTCCGAGCAGAGGCAGGGCACTTCTCCCGGCTCTTTCATTCTCGATTCGTGCGCCTCATTCAGTGCCTTTAATCCTGCTTCCGCCTCGCGCAGCTTCTTGCAGCACCGACAATCCGCCACATGCCCCCGGGGCTGCTGCTCGGCCGCTGCCTTCCCCATTGCCTCTGCCTCTATGACGAGTTCTTCCATGCACATTCGACAGTTATCATGCTCTCCGGTGAACATCACATGCTCGGTATCGGTATGACAGTTACAGAGGCAGCCTTTCAATCGGCCTTGCTGCTCGGCATGGCCATCCATGTGGTGCTTGAAGTCGGCTTTCGACTCGAAGTAGACCCGCCGATCATGGAAGTGGTGGCCGCATGTCCATTGCTTCATCGGCTGCTCGGCCCGGACGCTGGCGATGAGCCTATCGATTCATCGTCAAAGTAGAGACAGGATTCCCGCGCCTCCTCCACATTCGTCATGGTGTCGTGCCCGTCACTTGGTATGCTGACATGCCAATACAGCCGTGAATTATCAGTATGCGAATACCATTGCACCACTTGATTTCTCCACCTGCGATAACTGGGGGTTGCCCGTTGAACCAGCACCGCACTTTTACCTTTTCAACTTCTACCGTTGGCTTGTTCATGCTGTCGCATCCTCCAGTCCGCAGTCGCACATAAACAAAACAATTTCACCCCTACAGCCGAAACACTCTTCGCAATGAAGGTCAATGCCCTTTAGGAACGCTACCGCCATCGCACGGTGGGCGGCCTTCATTTCGTCGCTTACGAAATTATCAAGGCAGCGGATTCGCAATTCCTCCGCCTCCCTGCACGCCTTCGCAAAGGATTCTTTAGGTGTCATCGGCTGGTTTCTCCAAATGTCTTCATCCAATAGCTACAGACAGCCCTGGACTCTGGCTCTGTGAGCGCAGGAAACTCTTTCAGAATAAAGGTGCCGGCTCCCCACATATTTGTGACGCCGGATTCTCGGAGGTTGTCGAGGTATTTGAGGTGATCATCGGTGACTACTTTTGGACGCTCAGCCATCGGCTGGCTCCTCGTCTGCTTGCTGATACGTCTCACGCTCAAAGTCCCGACGTGGTGCATCATCATCACGACACAAATCTTTCTGCGCGTTGGTTGGCTCCTTCAGCGGCTCACTGCACCCAGTTGCGTGGCCTGAACAACACATACACCAGTGACATGTGAGGCATTCAAACTCAGGACCACAATCACACATCGGTTGGCTCCTTCGGCTGGGAGTGCAGAGGTTGAGGAATATGTTCCTTACCGCAGAGTGGGCACAGACACCGCTCCTCTCTCGGCTGGCAGTTGGGGACTGGGTCGCCGTTATTGCAGTCAGGACAGACAATGTTGATGGTTCCAAAGTCACCACACGTCCGGCACTGTTTCCCTTTTGGTAGATCCGACAAATGCTCCGTACACCCCGTCGTGCCGCAGCCGCATTCTTTGAACTGTTGTGGTGCTCTGTCTGCTGCTTTATCAACCGCTGCCCATGCCTTTCGGCCTTCGGGCGTAGACTCGTCTCGCAGCCTTCGTGGCGGCTCGGTCGGCGACTCTCGTTTCGCATCACAGAATGTGGTGTCGGTGCGGACGCCGGGATTCTCGGCTCGCGACTCCCCGCCGCTTTCGTTGCGGACGGCGTCGGCCAGCAGGTCGAAGTCGGCTAAGACCTTGAATATCAGCTTGCAGGTAGCGTGACCGATCTTAGGCTTGTCTGCGTTCTTGCAATCCAAGCAGGCCCATGACCGTACCACCGATTTGTTCCCCCCCCGTTCGGCCAGAACCGCCTTCTTAAGCGTCGCTGCGCTATACCACACACCTCCGGGCGCTTTGTGTTTCTTCGCCACCTCCAGCGCGACGGCGACGGCTTTCTGGAACAACCGCCATTCTTTTGGGTGCACACTTCTCGCCGTATCGTTCCACGGCCACAGGAATGGCCGCATCATCCGCTCGATCTCCCGCCGGAGGGTGTTGTCAGTCATCATTCCACTCCACATGAAGCATGATTGCTTCGTTTAGCCGCAGCATGAGCGCCTGCATATTCCGAAGTTTGCCTCGGTCAGTCATGTAGAGGCAACAGTCCAGATAGCTCAGCAACCGTGCAGCCAACTCATCACGTTTCATTAGGTTGGTGGGTGTGTACGTGTCACCCGTTCCGCTTCGTGGGTTAGTCATCGCTGCCTCATCAGTAGATGCCACAACGCCACTTCCGCCTTACTGCTTACGTCCCACGCATCTGCTTCGTCCGCCAACGCCTCTAGTTGGTCTGCTTCCGAGCGCAATCTGTCCGCTCTTTCGCGGGCAGCGCTTGGCGCAGGCTGGCGACCCATGCTTCCTCGAATCTCACTCATCCCCGCCTCCTATCTATGAAGTTTGGTGCCCTTCTGCCAGCCGGGCCAGCTACTTGCGTCGTGATCATCAGAGCCGTTACGGAAGCTGTGTGATCCGAAGAAGTCGTGCCGTAACGCACGAAGCAGATTGTTCGGAGCCAGCGAGAGCGGCCCGTGCATCGCTCGGTATGGGTTGCAGAGGCACGAAGCGCATGCTTTCCGCCTGCCGTTCGCACGTCCCCGACTCCTTGACTGAGAGCCGTCGCTGGCACGGTCGATCACTTCGTATCAGCAGACACAGCGGTCCGTGATTTCCATAAAGATTACGCCAGCCGATTCTCCAGCGACAAACACCTCCTGCCATCCGTGTTCGTCGCGCCTCAACTCAACTTTCTTACCCTTATCTCGCTCCTTTATTTCGCGGTACGAACAGTAGTTACAGGTCGTCAACTCGCTCATCTCGTCTCCGCCTCCTTCCTCTGCGGCTGCTGGCCGGTGCCGTTGCAAACGATACAAGTGAGGTAGTCATATGTCGGCTCACCGTAGACACCATCACCAAGAATGCGGACGCGCTCAACTTCTATGCTACCCATTCCCCCGCATCGCGAGCAGGGCGTGGGGCTAGTCATGAAGCATTCCCTCAGCGTGTAGCTGCAATCCAGCAATCTCTTTGGTACAAGAAACGTGGCCTTGTGGTCCATCTCCCCCACTCGCCGGGCGAGATCGTGATGTTCGTCTGCACACTGCGGAGCACTCTTCTTTCTTGGCCACATACATGAACAGTCTACAATCCCACACCACTCATCGCGTCCCGTATCGCATGGACACAGTGCCTCCACCTCGTCAGCGAGAGAAGTCACGACCATCTTCTTTCTGTTGGCGTGCATACTCAGCATCAAGCGCACTCCGGCACGCATAACAAACCGACTGATCACCAACGTAATATGCCGCAACAAGATAAAGCTTCCCGCACTGACACCGTGTGTATTTGCCTGTATCTGGCATCGTTACACCACCCTCCTCAAAACAATCCCCTCCTCCTTCGCAGCCTGCTTAATAAGATCAATAGCATACTTCAACAGCAACCTCTGATCCTTAACCTTGTCCAGCGGCAAAAACTCCATCTTCCCATCCTGCTTCACCCTCACCGCCAGCCTCGTCCAGCCATCTACAACCCCAGCAAGAATCGAAAAGATCGCCCCCACCTCCGGCTCGACCACCTCCGGTTCAATAACCGGCAACGGCTCAGCTTGAACCTCATCGTCCATTTTGCTGCTCCAGAAATTCTAGCCAAAAAATCTACCCAGAAAAAAATTGCGAGGTTGGCTCCCGTCTACCCCATCATCTACTACCAACGCCCCACCTGCCCGCCGCAGCCAAAAACCCGAAGGTCAAAAGATTGTAGGCGGCCCGCAACTCTTGTATCGGGCCTCGAAGTTTAAGTCGTTCGAGGTTTATTAGCATCACCCCCATCTGAGAAAATCACGCGTTGTTCGCAGCAGACGCGCCCCTGCTGGTTCACCTGTGGGATTTATGGTGAACTATCCCATCGCAACCATAGTCCTCGTAACCTTACTCTCCTTCGGACCATCAGGTTCCCTATTATCCACCTGATCCTCACTCACAATATCAATCTCCTGCCCAACCAGCTCCTGCTCATCACTCCCCTCAATACCCGCAGCAACAAACATCCTCTTCACATGCTTGATCATCTTTGGATGCATCGAGAAGAACTGAAACCGCGTCCGACCCCATGCTCAGATCTTTCCCATTCTCATCCACGGTGTAATTGCTCGGATGCTCGATGTACCGAAACCCCACTGACAATCCACAATACTTCTGCGTCCCTTTCTCCGTAACCTGCCCAACAACCTCGCACTGGTCATTAATCTCTGCATCCTTTGGCCTGACCTCCGCCGACAAGACCCTCACCCGAAACCTACCCTCCGGATACTTGTCCGCAGCACTCACCGTACTCATGTCAATTGGCAACGCCATCTTAATCTTTCTCCTCAAACGGCAGCCTTAATTGAACCGGAACTCCCACGTCTGCCGCAAGCCGCGAAAGCCAATTTTTTCCATCATCCTGTGTTTCGATCCAATCCTCTACGCTCTGCAACCACTCACCATTACCGCCAAAATCTGAATAGTTTCTAATCTCTTCTTCACTTGGCATCTTTCTTCTTAACCTTTTCCCAAATCGCCGAAATATCCGGCGCTTCATACATATCCAAAGAACTCCTTGACCCAGCCGGAGTCCTATTATCTGCCCCAGTCTGCAACTGCCTCACCAACTTCGGCGTCTTGTTAGCATTAAGCCCCAAGCGCCGAATCCTCAGAAAGAAAGAAAAGTTTGGAATCCCCGGCAAGATATTAAACAACTGCCAACTCACCGCAGGTCCAAGCTTCCCAATCTCTCCATCCTCTCCCCCTTTGTCCGCCTCATGAAACATCAGAATCGTATGGCAACCATCTTCCTTGATCGCCAACTCATGTGCCGTCAACGCAATATGCAGCCCCCGTTCCAAATAAAGGCCCCAATCCTGAAGCTCCATCTTTTCCCGACCCTTTAAAATCTCTTTCTTCTTGATAACCCTGTTAAGAAGGGTCGAAAACGTATCCAAAATCACCGTCTTATACGGTTTCCCACCTGGTCCATCCTTCCAGCCACTTTGAAACAACTCCTGTGCCTGCGCATAGCTCTCAATCTCCGTAATGTCAATCCCATCAAGCATTTCGCTCGGCACAACATCTGTCTTCAGCAAACTCTCCAACCCCTTGTCCACATCTCCCCACAAAATCGGCCTCGGTGCACTAATCCCACACGTCGTCTTGCCATACTTTGCAGGTGCTGTTATATGAACAGAGAGATGATGGCTCACTTCCAGCTCTCTCAATGGTTTCTTTTCCAAGATTCCTCCAAAATATTCAGGTTTGGCTCCCTGCGCTCTACCAACAATCGCGGCCTATGGCCATAGACCCAAGTGCCACTCGCCAACATCCCACCTATCCGGCTTCCCGGCCTGAATTCCTCCATCTTACCACACTTTACTTCTTTTCGGTCAACTTATCCACTATCCAAAATCCAGCAAAAATCATCACTACCACCACCAACAACTCCACCCCTAAGCCCCGTCAACCGGACTCAGTTTCCTCACTTCAAACTGCGCTTCCACAACCGTCTTCACTTGCTCATAACCCACCTGACAAGCTGCAATGTACGGACACGTCCCAAACCCATGACAGCTTCCAGTGTGCTGTGGAAATAGCCTATCCACTATTAACATAGCATCATAACTTAGCGGATCATCCTTGTCAATCTGCTTCAACTCCTCCACCAACCTATCCAACCTAAAAACCATCTGCCTCTTAAACGACTCTAACTGAGCCCTGGTTCTGGTAAAAGCTTCCCGCTCAAACCACCCAGTCTTGGTCGGCTTAATCACATTAATAAGCCACCCAGCAACCTCTTCCCCCAACGCTTCTTCAGCCGCTAGTGTATAACCACTCCCCTGCTTATCAACAAAGAACTGAGCCCACCAACTACTTCCTGTCCTCACCGTAGTTTTATGGTCAACTACCCAAACCTGCCCCGTCCTCTTGGACCTCACTATCAGGTCCAACCTCACATACATCTTATGGCTTCCAAAAGTCAATTCCAGCTCAGCTTCCGGCGTCAGGATGACATCCCACTCCTCCACCTTGTAATGCTTCGGATATTCCTCAACCCTCTGCCTCCAAACCGGCAACATTTTGACAAAATCCGGATGCTCCGCATTCGTCGCACCCGCAACCCCTAAGTCAAACGCTTCTAATATGTTACCACCCCTGTAATGGGTCGCCAGAGCTTCATGAATAATAATCCCGAATTCCTGCTTAACCCCTGTCCATTCCCCCCTATTCGCTACATATCGCCAATAAAACTTCCTCGGACACGTTTCCAGCACCCCCATCCTGCTCGTGCTTGTCTTCAACGCTCAACCCTCCTAGAGGAGCATCATATCACACTTGCTTCAAAATCCTCGCTGTGGCATTCCATCCAATACTGAATGGTCGTCCCTCTTCAATAGCTCTATGGTCGCGATGGCATCTATGCAACTCCTGTCCCGAAATCCAATCATCAGGTGGAGCTGCGGCCCTCCCATAGACAGCCTTATAACGTAAATCAACCTCACCAACAACCCCAGCAATCAGTCCGCCAAGCGCCCGCTTCACAACAAAATCACCCTGTTTCGGAAACCTCTTGCACTCCACCCACTTCGCCATCCCTCAGCTCCTTCACCGGAATCGGCTCCGGTTTCTTTTTCTCAGGCTCCAAATACCCCGTAACTTTCCGCTTCCCCATCCTTGACTCCTGTGCAACTGTGTGCGGATAAACCGGACAAACCTCCAAGTCCATCGCATCCTCCCCACACACGTCACATTTTTTCCAATCATCTGTTGTCAGCAACTCCGCAAGCTCAAACCTCTTAAGCCTGTACATAGACAAAACTCGTCCACACTTCCCACTTCCACACTTCGCCACGATATCAAAAACATCATACCCAACCTCCCACTCCGGATGCTCACCAATCAAGCACGACAAACACCACATCACACCATCAACATCCTCTATATCTACATCTCCATGCGTAACCCCACAACACCAACACCCCTTTGGGCTAAACTTTCTTGTAACCTTCACCTTTACTCCTTTTCCTCACCGCTCGCCACAGTGTGAAAATTGCCCCCTTCCTGCCAATATCGCCCCTCCTCAACCTTCTAAACTCCAGCCCCCTCCTCACATCCGCATCATTCTGCATAAACGGCAACAACCTCTTCAAAACCCTTTCATGATCCTTCGCTGGAACTCTCCATTCCAACGTCTTATTCCTCTTGCATGTTGTCCTTGTCAACCTGGTCTCCATTACCGTTCCCCAGGCTTTCGCTATCGCTACCGACACCCCATAAAGTACAACAGCAATCGAATACCCAGGTTGCTTATTCCCAAACCTCACCGGCCGCACCGACATCCTCACATCAGCAACACCGGCAGCCCAAGCCGTAAATTGCTCATTTTTATTCATCATCAAGAGAATCATATCTAAACTCTATAATGTCTTCCAACTCACCCACATCAAACTGATAGGAAGGCACAAAAACCCCCTCATTCAACACCGCACCCAAAATCGCTCCAATAACCACCGGTTGCACATGATCCCCGTTCTCAACATGTTTGCTCAAATGCTTTATAAAAGCTTTCGGTTTATCAAGGCGAAAATCTTTCTTATCATTCCTCTTACACTTCCTGCAATTTCCCGAAAACCCCGCAACCGTCTGTCTTAAAACTACCTCAACACTCGATACTCCTCGTTTCTTCCTAAATGCAGCCCTCACCTCTATCTCCCAATTGTCCACCTTATCGCACGCCGTAATCCCATCGAAGGAGCAAATTCCAGCTCCTTGTTCAATGTTTTCCTATCCAATTTCTCCATCTTATGCACAACAATCCCTAACTGCTTCGCAGCCTTCCCTATCCCTTCATCGGTCGTCATCAACACAGACCCCGGCGTAACAAACACTACTTTCTGGTCATCCTTGATATTCGTCAACATCCTCCCACATCCACTTGCTCGCCATGTTTTCTCGTAAATCCGCCTCGGCCTCAAATTCCCCGACACTAGCTCCTCAAGCACGACTGTTTGCACCTTTTCCTCCTAATGCATGTAGTGAGCCGGAACCCCAGCATGTCCTTGCCAACTCCTTGACCCACCCTTAGACGAAAACGTTCCCTTCGTCTCGAACGGTTCCCCACCAAAGACAATCTCCGGCCCCATATCCCCCAATTTCGCCACTGTCCCCGACTTGAACTCATAAACCTTCATCGGCCAAGTTTCCGGAAACGAACTAGAATAAACAAACCCACCACCCGGCAAGCTACTATACGCAAACGCTCCACTTTGCAACGTCAAAACCGCATGATCCGCCCCTTTACGGAACGTCACAAAAACCCCACTCGCCATCCTCTGCAACAGCTCTCTCCCTGTCGCTTCAATCATCCTTGACATTATTAAAGAATCGCTAACATTCTCCTTAACATCAATCTTTCCTTGCATAAGCATCGGCCAATACAAGTTATCCCAACCACTCCAATGCCCGTTATGCACAAACAGCTCATCCCCGGCACTCATCGGCTGTGTCAACTCATTCACCTTCGGCCCAACACTTGCAAGTCTAGCATGAAACAACCACCCGGTCTCATTCCCTCTTTTCTTCAGGATGCGCCCAAGCGACTTCCCATCATGCTGCATCCCTTTGATCATCACCTGCTTATCACCACTCCAGGTTCCAATCCCCGCCCCGTCCCCACCTTGATACTCCACTAAATACCCGAGATGTGGCATCACCAGCGGATCTTTAACATCCGTCCTGGGTGGGAAAAATGCAATTCTACACAAATCTCAACCCTCCTTAAACCCTCCCTAACGTTGATTCCTTCAGCCTAGGCTCCAAAACCGCTTCCCAAGCCTCCTCCACTCTCTTATCCCCTATATAAGGCTTCACAATCTCCTCAAACAGCCTCCTTTTCCTGTTGTTCGTAATGCAAATTTCCGGCCTATGCAAGCTCGCCTGAATCAAACACTCATTCAACACCCCAAACGCGGCAATCTCCTTAATATCAAGACTCGCCCCGCCATACCTGAACTCAATCAAATCACTCCCATGCTGAACTTTCGACAAGTTCATCACGCCCCGATTATTGATCCTCCCCGGCAACTGCCGCTTGATATTTGGCACCGTCGCTACTTCTCTTCTCGTATCTTTTCCATTCTGAAGAAACGGGCACGCTTCGTTCCCCCTCCGATAGCCCGCTTGTGTCCCCACCAATGCCGCCTGATGCCTCAGCATCGTAAACACAACCTGCTTAATCCCTCTCGCCCCCACATCCTGAACATCAAATGTCACATGCAAGCCACAAGCGTTTCCAACAAACTCGATCTTATGCAACTCCGCTTCCGCTTGCAACGCTTTAACAACCGGCCCAACAACCTTCTCCACAACCCCCCCTGTAAGTGGCGGAGTTGCAATCTCATACCCACAAGAACTGTCCGTCTTGAGATCCCAGAATTCATTATCTCTCGGCGTCCTTCTGTGCTGCGAAAAATCCCCCTGCACCTCATGGAACTCAACGCTATTCTTGACAATTTCTGTCAAATACTGCGAAGTACCTCTTTCTGCACACGAATGTCCAGGACACTTTCGAGCCCCACCCTCCTTAACCTTCTTCTCCGCATTGCACGACTCGCATCCACAGAAATCCCTATCCTTCGGTTGCAGCAGCGAACACCCGTCTCCTTTATCACAAAACTTGAAATGGCTGCTACAGTCCCCCATCCCTGCATCAATGCTCCTCGTCAGCTCAATCTCATACCCCCGCATCCGTTCAATCCTAGGGGTAATCACGCCTGTCGGCTTTTGCCTCGTATTACAAAGTGCACAGCTACAAACGCCTTTCAACCTCTCACCTCCTCCAAGAGGGAAAGGGGACAAACTATTACTTGTCCCCAATTTGTCCCCTTTCCCCCTAGAAAAAACCTACCCGCAACAACTGGCAGAACTGTGGTTAGCCCCTGCCAACTTCCGCTGAACCAACTTCTCCGGCTTATGAGCACTCAAGCTCCCCACAAGCCCCGTCGCAACGTCCACCGAATCTCCATTCACCTGGATCGTGGTAAACCCAGGCGGAGTCGGAAACTCAGTGTCCGGTCCAACATCTTCAATAGCAATCAGCCGGAAAAACATATCCGTCTCACCGCCATTGACCGTTAGCTGATCGAACGTCCGTTCATCAACCACATCGAAGTACCGCGAATTGGTGCGAATGCCTGCGAAATTCTTGTCCATCACGGTAATCCTTCCACCTCCCCGATCTTCCTTCATCTTCCAAAGCGTTCCCGCCAAGAGATTCCGGAATCTCGAAGGAACTGACCCGTCGTTCTTCACGACGAGAATGTTGCCTTCTTTCATTTAGCCTATCACCTCCTTTCTGTTTTGAATAGGTTACATTAGACATTTAACACATATTAACCCTTACATCTATACCGAAACGTCGTGTAGACACACAATTCATGCTACTACGCAAAACCGGATCTAAACCATTGCGAAAACTTAACTTATCTCGAATTCTTAATCATTTCTCCTTTTTACCTAGACTATACTGCCACTTGTAACCCACCCACCTTTATTATGTATAAGACAATAACATATAATCACCCCTAAAAACAGCCCCCAAAACCAAGTCTTCCTCAACCCCCATTTCTATATATGTTAAAAGAGTGGGGGGGTTCACTGTGGCCTATAGAGAGAGAAGTTTTTACAACTAGCACCATTTTTCACACTAACCCTCTTTATAGCAACACTTTAAGGCCAGTTTTTTTCGATTTGAGAATGTTGTGGTCACACACAATTTCGAGATAGTCATAAAACTTTGTATGCTATACTAGCCCCCTAAAAAGGAGAAAACCCAATGAGATTCACAGCGGGCATTCTAGTCAACTTCGAACAGTTCACCATTCAGCTCCTCGACAAGATCGCCGAAGAGCAACACGTCACCCGTTCAGCCCTTGTCCGTCGTTACATAAACGAAGGAATTGAACGGGAAAAAGCCCAAAATGGCTAAAGTCCGTATGCTCCTAATGGTCAACGCAGATTTGGCCAACATCGTCAAGCGCCTATCAGAGGTCCAAGGCCGTCCTATGAATGCCATCCTGAACGACGCTGTAGCCGCCTACGTCGATAAAACTCCTCTTGAGCCTACTGACCTATCCATTGTCGATTTCCTGCTCTTAGAAGGGCACCCAGCGCGTCCTGCAGCTATCGACAATGGTGGTCGCTGGTTCTTGAACTGGCTTCTCCGCTCCGAACCATCCTGGCAACATCACCATATGGTCCTATTGCCTCGCCACTGGCCACTCCAAGTCTCTAGACACGAACGTCGCTGCCACAGCAACGGTGGAGACTTTCGCTCAGTAAACGATCACCTTTCAGAACTCGCCGGTCGCCGCTTTCCGTCCAAATTCTCTTCCATCTCAGAAAAAGACTGGGCAACCATAACCACAACGTTTATTGGTTGTTGCGGCGAAAAACTTCGACCCCCTAATGCTCCTCATTGGAACGCTATTTGCATGTAACTTACTCAGCCACATCTATCTCTACTGGAACGCCACATAGAGGACATCTCAACATTGCTCTGCCTTCAATATCATAAACATTACCGTGAATATCAGAAATTCTAAAAGAGATAAACCCATCATGTTGTTGACCAGAAAGCGTTGATATCGACATTCCTTGTCTTGAGCACCCAACCAAGTCTCCAGCTTTCAACGCTTTCCACCGCTTCTCCGACCTGCAAAGAATAAGCTTCTTCGCCATTATTCCACCCTCTTCACGATTCTCATAGTGGCTCCCCAACGCCACCAGAAAACCTGTTGTCCGTGGTCTACTGCGTACAGTTCAGAACCGTTTGGTGTCAACCGTACCAGTAGCGACGTTAGAGGCGCAACCTCAACAACCCTCGCCCTCGACCAAACTCGCTCTCTACCTAGCCGCCACACCAACGAAACAACTTCATCACCGACCTTTGGAAATCTCTTACAAAAAACTTCTCGCATCTTTCCTCCAAAGAAAACTTAGAGTGGCCGGGCCGGTGCTTTCAGCAAAGACGTTACCGCTCATGAAAACTCCAGATCCGAAGATCCTCGGCGATCCGAGACGGACTAGGTTCGCCAAAAGGCCGATATCCCGGCCACTCATTCAGTCGGCAACAGGCCGAGAGACTCGTTTCGGAAGTCTAAAAGTCCGCTCGCCTCAACCCGCAAGCTGCTTCCTTAATTACCTGTTGCCTTGCCCATCTATGGGCCGACATAAGAACCATTTGAGCCTCTACTAGCTCACTTACGGGCCACTGTATTATCCTAGATGGACTAATCTTTGACCAAGACAACTTTCTGCATTCGCACACCATTCCAAGTATCATTCCAACTGGACCACATAAGCAGGCCACTAAGCAATAAATTTCTCCTAGCTCCATCCACCTCTCTTACAGTTCTCCTAAAGTAAAGGTCATCACAGTCCAAAACAACCGTGTCACCAACCTTTGGAAACTTTCTACAAAAAACCTCTCTCATCAATTCACCCCGCAATGCCCCTTAAACTCTCCGCACTGACACATACTATTTCCTATTGCCACTTGGCAACACTCTAAAACTCTCCCACAAAGACACCTAGCGGGCTTTTTATGCTTCGAAGCCCGCTTCCTAGCCGTCTTCCCACTTCCCATCTTTTCCATCTTCGAACAACCTCTTTCCAACTTTACTTCATGTGGCATCGTTAGCATCTTCCACCTCCTTGATTGTTCGAAGCGATACATCCCAGAATAAGTACACAACACTTCCAGGTACGTATGCATTGTCAATATTTGGCGATCCTTCTGTTACCATAATCTTTACATATTTCTCAGGCCCTTCTACATCCATGGCTACGCCAAGAAGCAGTTTTCTGGTTTCCATAGTAGGCTTAAAATCGTCCTGGGAAGACTGTCCATAATCAAACCAAACCACTGTTTCCCCAATCTTCGGAGGCTTTTTGCAGAAAACCCTCATCAACTTACCTCTTCATCAACTCTCGTTTATACCACTCAGCAAGCCCAGCCGTAATCCCCCTTGAAACATCTTTCCAAGCCCACTTAAACAAGACCACCTCGATCTCGCTCTTTTCTTCCTCAAGAACGTCCCTATTGACCTCTTTGAACAGCAACCCTATGTCTTTTGGCTCATCTACTAGGAACCCACCATCCCTAAGATGCTGAACAGCCTTTTCCCACCTAGCTTCAGTCCTCAACCCCTCAATCAACTTCTGAACAACATCTTTCCCACTCGGGTTCGTCTTACTCCAAGCAGCCCTATGAGCCTCCTTAAACTCTTCCTTCACAAACTTCCCCATGAGCGTTTTCTTATCTTCCCCAAACCGCCCATAAGCCTTAATGACAATCCCTTCAATAACTCCACCAAGCGTACTTGGCCCATCAATCATTTCTCCAATCAACTTCTCCGTCAACATCTTCCCCGGAAACTGCCCAAGCAAAGCAACCCTCGACACCCCAAGCCGCTCCGCTTCAACATGCATTTCTCGTGGAGTCAAGAAATCCTCCATTCCTGTATCCACGTCAAACAACACAAAATGCCGCTTTGGCAGCCTCTTATACTCAATCGTATTATGCTTCAGCTTACTCAGCTGCTCCCCGCGATAACTCCAACCAGGATGCAGCTTATCCTGAATCTCTTTAATCCCTGCAACCACCGAGCTAAACAAGCTTGGAGGCGCATCAGGATCAATAACAGCCCCCTTGCTCCTCATCTCCAACTTGCCACTCTTCAAACAAAAGCTAAACTGACTACCATCAATCTTCTCTTGAACAACAACCTCACCATCAAGCAACTCCTTGACAGCTTTATGTCCAAGCGCGAAAATCTTCGGGTAACTTCGCACGTCTCCTCCAAACAAATAAAGCTTCCCAAAATGGGAAGTTCACCGTAACGAAAATCTTCTCCACTGTCCCAAACCACCAGACTCCTAGCCTGATATCCCTTGGAACAAAGCTTGCTCGAACAGATATCTTGCTATCTAAAAACTCTACAAGCATAACAATACGCCTTCTTGCAAAGCCCAAACAGACCAACGACCAGCAAGACTTCAACTCCGCACATGAGCTTCATTTTATCACCTTAGAAAACGATTCATCAGTTGACACATTCACTGTAACCAACTTGCACCGCGAAGACGCCTCTAGATGCTTCACACCCCACTCTTCTGACGCAGTTGGCGTAACGAAGTCGTAGGTATAAGTATGTACTTGGCTGCAATCTAAACACTTCGCACTATAATACTTGTGTAGCACCCTTCGCGGGTCATCCCTCTTCACAAGAATATAATGTTCCCGTGTTGGTTTCGGTTTTGGAGGACACGTGTGCAGCGTATCGCAACAACACCTAGTGCCATCTCCGCATCGACGCATTTCGACAGCCTCCTTCACCTTTCTAAGGGGGGACGTATGAAAGCACACCCCTAAATCACCCTCATTTCCGCAGCTACAAACTCCTGAAACCACCGTTCGGTGAAAGGCGCAGCAGCAAAGCGCACACAGTTGTTTCGCAACCATTATCTTACCCTCGCAACCATCACCACAGCCCCAGCCTTCTTCGGCTTCGCTCTCACCATTGCCAACTTCGTCGTCAACAACCTTGCCCAACCCTTTGGCAACGGAACACCGCGCTTTTTCTTTCTACTCATTTCTTCTCTCCTCCTGGAAGAAACAACACTAAGATTATTGCTATAACCCACAGCACCTGTTGCACACTACCGCGCTCAGCGAGACTCATGCCTAAGACGATAATGATAAATAGCAATAACCTTCCAAATATAATTAATGACTCTGCCATCTCAACCTCCCACAGTAACCAACACCCAATACCAAACCCACCCAAGCAACACCAACAAAGCTCCAGCCAACAACTCCTTGACGAACTCTTTGATGTTACTTTCCATTATATTTCTCCAAAGGAGTCACGATACAGTGGACCGTAACCTCTTGAACCGCAACTGCCGTATCGTGTTCGTAGCTCTTGGTGTGGAGAACAGCTTCTGCCAGGCAATGGGCATAGTCTGACGTAGCCAGAACTCTTCTGCATCCTTCGCGCCCAAGCTTGTCATTCGCCGCAGTCAAGCCGCCATGTGTACAGATAGCGGTCCAGCTTACCGTCTTCGATACTTCTGTGCCTGTAACCTTCACACTCTGCGCCATCCCAACCTCCTCAAAGAAAAAGAATCAGTGGCGGCCCGAACACCTTCGGCTCCAGTGTGTCGCTGGCGAAGCGCAGCGCCGTAACGCTACTAAGAGAACCCGCGAGTCCTCACACAATAACTTCACCGCCACCGAACCACGTATTCGTCTGCAACAGCCACGTGGCCTCACCATTGCAGCCTCAAGGCGGCAAGCAATCATCTCGGACTTACACGGATAACACCATGGCCGAGCCTTGTTACTTGCGAAGCCTTAAGCTCAAACCTCTTTGCTTTCCCAAAGTATTGTATAGTTAATCGCCATTAGCTTACCTTTTATATAAGCTCGGCCATCACCTTGATACACATGTGTTCTTACATGCCCCTCGAAGAGTGTGCATTTGTAGTCTTCTTCTCCAACAATACATAGCGTTTCAGCGCAAATTTCTTCAAATTTCATACTTTTCCCCTTCTTTTAAAGCTCACAACTCAAGACTGAAGAACGCAAGTTGCCCCCTCAAGCCTCACATTCTTCAGCTTTCAGTCGTGAAACCACGACCAAACTCAACTCAAGAGCGGAGAGAAGCGAAGCACTTACAGCAGCCATCATAAAGCTGGAGTAATCCTCGCTTCTCTCCTGTCCTCAGTTGTGAACAGACTGCGTTGTCATCTGCGCCGAAAGGTTAGATTGAGGGTAGGCTGACTAAGCCTCAGTGCCGTCACCTGTACGATCTCACGCACAGCACCCTAGTTAGTCCAACTCGGCGATCCTTACGCGACGAACCGCATCTGCTCAATAGCCGCAGGAACGGCTATGCCTTCAACAAGCAAGCTGCTCGCTACAACCCATCATAACATGCGGCCTACTCGCCCAACCACACGAAAACTCCACAGACCCCTTCACTACCATGTCATGACTATCAAACTCCATAGTCGTAACATGCCCCGTCTTCTTCGCGTGTTTCTCCGCATCCTTCTCCAACAACCTAAGCCGCATCTCAGACGCGCTCCCAGCCCGCTTCAACTCACATTGTCTACTGCACCTCATCACTACATCAAACCTTCTCAGTAGCATCGAGAACTCTCCTTAAGGAACACCACAACCAAAGAAATCTTGCACCAACACCGGCTCATCCATCGTGTTCCCAAGCATATTGTGAATGATCTTCCCAGTCCTACCATTCCCATCTGCAAACGGATGAATTAGCTCAAACTCTTTATAAGCCTCATCCGGCGTAAATCTTCCGTCATTAACCGCTTCACACCAAGCCTCAATCAACCTCGGAACAGCATCTTGATGCGGTGCAGTCCAATCACCAACACACACGCCAACTTTTCTGAATCCTCGTGCGTTGATTTCTGGCTCTACATAATGTCCTATCGTTACGATATCACTTGTGATAATCGAACCTGAGATAGCACGCATAGACTCACCAAACTCCCAAGCATCAGCCATCCAAATACACCTTTGCGTATGAATAGCAGTCCCAACTCGAAACCCCTGTCTTTCAACCTCTTCGTGAATGAACTTTGCGACTTTGTAATTGATCATAAGTCCGTTCCTTCTGCATGATTGTTATTGCTACCAACAACCTAACTTTGGTAGCCTTCAACCTTTCATTCTCCATCGTGAGCTTATGGAGCAACGATCCCACTCCTCTAAGCTTCTGGTTCATTGTTAGCATCATGCCTCCTGCGAAACTTCTCGATGAAACGCCCTGCACACGCCACAAGGACAACTACTACCGCAATGTACATGAAACTTTCATTGCGAAACCTCTTCACTTCTTGAATCGAAGTGTTCCTTTGAAGTCTCTCCAACTTTCGCAAACCTTACAGACTCCGTGCTTCCACTTTCGAAGCACCTTGCAAACTGCACAGTAATTCCTTGGTTGCTTTTGCGAAACCTTCCGCATCGTAGTACCTCCTAAGCACACAAAAAGACAGAGCAATGCCTACTAGGGTTCAGATTCTCAATAAGCCACCCTAGCTCGACACGCTCTGTCTTTTCCTACACTACTTGATCGTCAACACCACCCGTTCAAAGCTTCGCCGCCTGTCACTGGCCTTCGCTGCTCTTGCCACGTCAACCTGATCAATCGTCACGACACGGTTTGCCTTATCACCGGAGAAAATCGTTGTACGCCTCCAATTCCACCAGTAATAGCTCGCCTGCTCTACCCGCATAAACCGCTGCGGATTCCCCCGCCTAGAGTTCCGCTCCGCAATCCCCTTCTGCGCTTCATGACGCTTACAAACACGCCCTTGCGAGACAGGATTACACGAAGCCCTAACGCGAGGCGTAGAGTGCCGTTCCAAACAACCAGAGACGTGCTTGCCACCCTTGCAGATGTGCATACACGCTCCCTTGCGGGGTTATCTCTCCCCGAGTCAATAGCTTTCTCAAGCTACTGGCCCCGGAAGAGATGGGCAGGTTTCCCCACCCATCTCAAACTCCGGCTTAGGTGATCGTCGCAACCACCTTTTCCGCCGCCTTAGCATTGCCACCCGAAGCAACCAGCGCAATGCTGGCCTTCCGCAGCAATTCCAACGCCTTCTCACCGTACAACTTATTGGTGAGAATCGGACCCAGTTCCGCCACGTCGGCCCGCTTCAGCCGCATGACTTCCGTCCCATTCTTGCTCAGGACCAACCAAAGGCTCTTGTTGTTCGCCTTGGAAGTCCATTCCTTGATGTCGAACTGGTAGGGACAAGGAACTTGGGAGGCCGGAGCCTCCGCCACAACATCAGCTTTCGGCTCCATTGGAGCACCTCGATAGGTTGGTAGAGTATGAGTAGACTCTACACTGTTACTCTGCTACTCCAGAGTCAAAGCCAAGTCATCTGCCTGCTCTTACTCGTATCTGGTGAGCAACCCCAGCTTTCTCGCTATGCCCAAGCTCGTCTCAGGCTGGGCGGCCTGTTCTGGTTATATGTTGAGGGTTTGGATTGAGTAGAACTCGAATCCGCTGCCTCGGCCCCCTCCCTCCCAGCTTGACGAGGTGGGGTGGTGGGCAGCAAAATGAAGTGGTCGGACCCCCCCATGGCTGTGCGTGGATGAGTG
>Ga0114923_10000140_pt1 | contig 55883 bp, 47 predicted proteins | sample SumtaG_FD_89578 | JGI IMG/M metagenome (GOLD analysis project Ga0114923, IMG submission 89578) | Deep subsurface microbial communities from Indian Ocean to uncover new lineages of life (NeLLi) - Sumatra_00157 metaG | ecosystem: Environmental > Aquatic > Marine > Oceanic > Sediment | place: near... | reverse complement strand
GAGTGACGTTTACTGGCTTACCCATCATCGTTGCCCAATCATCCAGTTGCTGTAAAGTAATATCATCAGCATCATAGGCAGTAACGAGAGCGTTCCAGCACAGAACGAGTTCATCATGAGCATCGTTGAAAACAGCTTCAAAGTATGATATGAAAGCAGCGTTAATCTCAAGTGATAGAGTATCATTGAAGTCAACACCAACATTTACCCTTGTTGCATTAAAGAATTCGTAGAGATCATCCTTAAGAAGTCCAGCAGGTGTCGTGAATGCAGACTCAAGGACTGGCATTCGATTTACACCTTGTTTGAACCAGACTGCTTGACCCTCAGCAGACAATACGTAATCTAAGAATGCTTCAGCAAGAGCCATCTTAGGAGTGTCTTTTACAATGGCGATTGGATCACCATTGACGATAGACTCACCTTCAGGAAGGATATATTCGCAATCAGGATTGTTTGCTTGTGTCGAGTATCCATAGAAGTCAATCGACATTGCAACTCCAACATCTTGATTTTCAGCAGCAGCCTGTGTTTGGACAGAACCCTGATACAATCGAGCGCTACCTGCCATTCTAGCAAGAGTCACCCAACCGGCTTCCCAACCCATTCCCTGTGTGATAATTTCGTAAATTCTGGTATTTGAGGTTGTTTTAGGAGCATTACCCATTGCAATAGTTGCGGCAGGCAATAGACTACCCCAAATTGGCTGAGCAAGGTGTGTCCAGTTAGTTGGTGTTGGCAGATTATTTGCATCTAGGAAAGCATGATTCACAGTAAATCCAAATGTTGAGATTGCTGCAGCTACCCAGATAACATCACCATCATCATTTGTTCTTTTCATATCTGCACCAGCAATTTCATCCGGTACTCGATCAAGAACATCAAGCATTTTTGTGCTATTGAGAGCTTCTAGATTTCCATCCCGTTGCATTTGATCGAATAGTGTTGGACCACCGCCCCAGAGAATATCTACTCCACCAGCATCAATCACAGGATCCCAAAAACTACCATCCTGAGTTCGCCATACAATATCACCAATATTGTATTCTTGAGCAATGGGAGATGCCAGAAAAGCATCTTCATAAGCAGTCATAATTGCAACATCATGCCTTGTCAAAATGGTAATGGATTCAGTTGGTCCAGTATTTCCAAATGGATTGAGTACTATTACTACACCAGCAACTCCAACCATACCGATTACAACAACAGCAATGATGATATTTGTCATATTTCTTCCGGTTTCAAATTCACCCGCGGCCATCAGATTCACCTATTAGAAAAGAGAAACCTGTAATTGCACATAGGAGATTTTTTCTAGGTGCCTTTTCAAATCTCTCAGTAAATTTCCTCTAACACTCGACAAATCATGTTGTGATATTAAAGGTTTGTTACCAAAATGAGTGATAAGGAATAAGCATTAGCATAAGCAATCGACAGCATGTATAACCAAACATCTAATGTATCACAATGTATTTTCTTCTGTTGGATTATTAATTATCTAGCTATCCATTGAATGAATGCGCATTTTATCAACGAGCCTAAAAGGCTATATACCCGACATAACGGAAATGTATTATCTTCTGAATTGCATTTTTGCAATTGATTGAAGGAGGACTTATTCACGTTGAATAGAAATCTACAAATGCGAAAGGTAGCAGCGCTGTTGATTGTTGCAACCCTCTTCGCTCCTTATTTCATCAGCGTCGGAGTTGTTCCAACTAGAGTTTCGGCTGCACCGGACCCAATCACACCGACTATTGTCTTCGATGTGGGTCATGGTCAGTATTCCGAATATGTATTCTCAGAAGAGGATGCTTGGTTGGCAAACAATCTGACAGCTATGGGCTTTAATGTAATATGGGCCTGGGGTGGTCTTAATGATACCATTCTAGAAGATGCTACAGGTCTTGTAATAGGTGCTATCTACGGATCCACAGCTGGATTCGCAGCAGCAGAAATCACAGCAGTTGACGATTGGTTCAATGCAGGTGACAAATTCCTCTGGGTCGGATCAGACTCTGACTACGGTGGAGCTGCCTACATCAACGCAAACATGTCACTCATCCTTGATGCAGTTGGCTCACATGTCTACCCTGAACAGATCTCAATCAGCGATGCGTACTCCAACTGTAACGCCTCATACAGAGCCGTTGCAAATGGTACAAGCGATGATCCTTATGTTGCTGACATTGTTGATGGTGTAACCCAGGTTCTCATGCATGGTCCAACATCACTCTACGGAAGCACCACTGGTGCTGCTGGAGCAGGTGTTGTAGCACTTGAGAACACAACAATCGAAAACGTCTATCCACTCATGACCTATGGAGCTTCAGCAACCATTGGAGACTCTGACCTAGTTCCACCATTGGCTAACAATGATGGTGACTTTGGCGAGTTTGTTGCCACATCTCTAGAAGTTATGGCAGGTGATGACGCATCTGGTGTCATTGTTGTGTCTGGAGCTTCACCTTATGGTGACTACCAACCAATGTCAACTGATGAGTACTACACTGTACCCCTAGAAGGTATGGAATTCGTTGTACAGGCTATTGCATTCGGTATGGAGAAGGCAGCAGGTTCACTGATTGTCTTCGACGTTAGCCATGGTCAGTACTCAGAATATGTATTCTCAGAAGAAGATGCTTGGTTAGCTAACAATCTTACAGATCTTGGATATCAAGTCATTTGGGCTTGGGGTGGTCTTAATGACACAGTTCTTGCTCGTGCAAGAGGTCTTGTCATAGGTGCTATCTACGGATCCACAGCTGGATTCGCAGCAGCAGAGATCACAGCAGTTGACGATTGGTTTGCTGAAGGAAACAAATTCCTCTGGGTCGGATCAGACTCTGACTACGGTGGAGCTGCCTACATCAACGCAAATGCGTCACTCATCCTTGATGCAGTTGGCTCACATGTCTACCCTGAACAGATCTCAATCAGCGATGCGTACTCCAACTGTAACGCCTCATACAGAGCCGTTGCAAATGGTACAAGCGATGATGCATTCGTTGCTGACATTGTTGATGGTGTAGACCAGGTTCTCATGCATGGTCCAACATCACTCTACGGTAGCACTACTGGTGCTTCTGGAGCAGGTGTTGTGGCTCTCGAGAACACAACAATCGAAAACGTCTATCCACTCATGTACTATGGAGGATCTGCAACTATTGGAGACTCTGACCTAGTTCCACCATTGGCTAACAATGATGGTGACTTTGGCGAGTTTGTTGCAATAACCCTAGAAATCAATGCAGGCGATGACGCATCTGGTGTCATTATTGTGTCTGGAGCTTCACCTTATGGTGACTATCAGCCAATATCAACCGATGAGTACTACACTGTACCCTTAGAGGGTATGGAATTCGTCGTACAAGCTATTGATTTCGGTATTGACTACGCAATGAGTCCATACCCACCAACTCCCACTCCATTCGTAATTGACCCAATGCTTTTGATTGCAATCGCAGGTGTCATTGTTGTGGTAATTATTGTTGTAATAGTAATGAAGAGAAAGTAGAGTAATCTACTTAGAGAGGTAGATTACTCTACCTCCCACTTCTTTTTTTTAATCAATCATTATTTTAGTTTCATATTGAAACCCCGAGGACAGATTTATTACCGAGAATTAATCCCACTGAGTGACCACTCTACTTGGTGAGATTATGAGAGACAGTCTGAAATTTTCCGTTGTAATCGTAACATTGATTATTCTAGCATCACCGATGATGTTAGCTAATGGACCACTGACAACCACCTCTGAAACAACTCCGCAAGAAGTTAACATCCTTAGTCAAGCTGGATATACTATCCTTTTCGATGAAGCTCATACCAGCCTAGGAAGTGCATCAATGACCCTAGGAAATTCGTCAATGCTAGGGTGGATGCTAGAGGAACATGGATACACTTGTGAAATGAATTTCGACCAGACGCTTGATTCGGGTATTTTGAGTGGTATGGATGCGCTTATCCTAATGTCTCCCATGGTTGCATTAACTACTGCAGAAGTCACGGCAGTTCACAATTTTGTAACAGCTGGAGGAGACCTTCTTCTGATTGGAACTGATAATTCGGATACTTGGTCCTTTTCACCAACTCACCTCAACGCAGTTTCACAAACTTACGGAATTACCTTCAATATGGATGATTGGTTAGAAACCACAACAGATCTGATATCACATCATCTTACTCAGGATGTAAGTTCTATTCATTCTAACTTAGATTACAAATTAAAAGGTTGCACCTTGGATGTTGTAAGTCCTGCAATAACTGTGGTTGAATTTCAGGATAATCCTGTTGTAGCGGTTTCCGGAGCAGGAAGTGGTAAGGTGGCAGCAGTGGGCGCCTCAGCACCATTCCACCAGTATAGAAAAGCTCTTAGCTGGCAGACTGAGAATGATGACCTATGGCAGTTTTCGTTGAATATCTTTGATTGGTTCGCAGGTGTTACTCCACGAAAAGTGGATGTTCCAGATACAGCAATCATCACTATTGGTCCAGGACCTGCGTTATCACCAGCTGAACTGGCAAACTATGGTTCATACACTGGAATTATCCATGAGCATACTACACACAGTGATGGTGCAGGAAGTCCAACGGAAATGCTTTGGTCAGGATATACAAGAGGTCTGGATTACATGTTGATGACCGACCACTCCTATGAAGGACCAAGTGGTTCGGGGCTTGGTGGGATTAGTGGCGCATTATCCATACGGAATATTGCAGAAGCTAACGGATTAAACATAGAGATATTCGCTGGAGCAGAGCTATCTCACGGACAGCATTCCATGGCTTTTCCGTTGACTTCGAATGTTTATGCAGAAACACAAACTGAGATGGTCGAGGGAGCTCATGCACAAGGAGCTATGATTACACTATGTCATCCTACTATTGGTTCCCAGTATATGGATGCTTATTCAAAATGGGATGTTTTTGGGTATGACGCGATTGAGGTCGATTGTAATGGGTACTACCACGGATTATTAGACGAGGGTTATACACGACCGTTCTATGGAGCGAGTGATGGTCATAGCATAGAATATGTTGGAGGTGTTGTCAATATTGCATTTGTCGAAACTCCAACAGGTCCTGATGGTAGACTCGCAGATGTAGATTTGATGGATGCCATCTTGAATAGACGAATAGTCATTGTTGACAATTCTAACGGCTTCATTTATGGTCAAAAAGTGTGGGTTGATAGATACCTAGAACTTATGGAGGATGCTGAAACTGAGGTGGACAATGCAAGAGATGCAATAGATATTGTTTCAACTTCCGGCAATCAAGTCATTCTTGCAGAATTGTATTTGAGAGATGCAGAATCTGCAGTGCGCTATTCAAGTCCAACAAGAGCAATCGATGCAGCACTTGATGCACAAACAACTGAAGCGCTCGGAGTTACTCTAGAGATCGTCAGTCCAAACCCACGTATACTTGACCCATTAGAGAACTATACTCTGTCACTAAATATCACGAACAACCTAGGTCAAGGACTGGAGTTCAATACCACAATCTTCAGGATGTTAAAAGTCACCGTAGACACAATCAATGAGATTGCCATTATACCTTCAATGTCTTCAGTTCTTTTGAACAAAAGTCAACAATGTGGCGACCAAGGATATGTTCTGACAGCTTTCAATCTTCACAGTTTTAACACCACTTCATCTCTTTCACCATTACTCTTCGGAGCAGGACAATTGATTTTTGGTGAGAATTTTAGTGCAGAGTATGCGGTAGGTTACACAGGAACAAACGCGACTGCGATATTTCCAATTAATAGAGGAGACGTCCGATTCTTTACCTCTGGAACATTGTTCTATAATGTAGGAGATGGGTGGCAGAATACATCGATTGTTTTCAGAAGTGTCACAATCGAAGCAACAATAGGACCCATCCTGAAGGGCACGACCATAAATTGGTATGGGGTTGCACAAGATGTGTTTGGTGGTGAGTTTACTATACTTGGATGGCCCGTCACGATTACGACAGATCCACTTGAACCAACGACAACCACTAACTCTACTACTACTACTACTGGAACAGGAGCATTTCCAATTGACCCAATGCTCTTGGTTGCAATTGGAGGAGGAGTAGCTGTGGTTGTGGTGGTTGTGGTGATTGTTATGAAGAAAAAAGGTGTCTAGAAGTAAGATAGAGTAAGAAGTAAGTATGGTGGGTTCTTCCAACCGAAGCAACTCATCGTACCTCTACTCTCAATCGTGTAACTTAAAACATCCAGCTAGAAATAGTAGGATTATGAAGAAATCAAGTGCAGTTCTAATAATACTGATTCTTCCTCTGCTTACAACTATAGCGTTCCTACCTATACCGCATGTTGATGCGTGGGGTCATGCAACGCATTATTTCATTATTAATGAAGCAGTAGACAATATCAGTAATGATTCTTGGGCAGATGCATTCGAATACTACACTGAGGAACTCTTGAGCGGTTCAGTTGCACCGGATGTACTCTGGCAGGATTGGGACAATCATCTTTACTATCCAGGTGATACGACAGGAAATGCACCAGCTTCTGCAGCAAAATGGTATGATTTTGCAAGAGCGAATTTTTCAGTGGCAAATTGGGAAGATGGATTCTATGCAGCTGGAGTGATGGCACACTACTATGCAGATCCTTGTGTACCAGTCCATACTGACGTTTTGTGGGATGGTCATTCAGCGTATGAGTCTGACGTTAGTGCAAATCTTGGTGATTTGACCTTATCGATACCATCAGAAACAATGGTAAGCAATGTAAGTCAACTAGTTGTTGACAATGCTACATACGCAAATCAATACTACGATATGATTGTAGACGCTTATCCTACTGTAAGTGATGAAGCCATCGCAACAAACTCCACAATAAAGACACTAACAGAAAACTGTCTGTCCATGGCTATTGACGGTTTACTTTCATTGTTCTACAATCTAACCATAGGCTTGGATGCACCAGATGTTACAATCACATTCGAACATGTTGCAATGATTGACTTTGCTCATGATAACGACTACTACGCAAGTGGTGGCCTCACAGCAATAAATCAGACTCTAGCCATCGCAGGGTATGATTTGATTGAACAAACTTCTGCAATTACAACAGGTAGTTTAGCTACTGTTGATCTTCTTGTAATGACCTGTGCCAAAGAAGCATACACTGTTGATGAACTGTCAGCCATAGGAACATGGTTCCAGAGTGGCGATAAATCAATCCTAATAACCGGGAGAGGAGACCATCCAAGTAGTGATACAGATCTATTATATCCAAATTCAGTTTTGACAGAAATTAGTTCCAATATTAGATTGAATGACGATAATGTCTACATGGAAGGTACGTTCAATGCATGGTACAACGATATTTTCACGATTCCAGATCCAGCAGATACCCTCAATATGACTTTTGATGTTGCTAGTGTATCATTCTTCTCTCCAAGCAGTCTGTACTTTTTAGTGGATGATCCAATCTTACCCGTTATCTATGCTGATGTAAGTGCGTATCAAACAAATCAGGATCCAGAGACTCCAGATCCAACCGTCATCTATGATGACGTTATAGATGGTGAGTATGGTACTCAGATTCCATTAGCAGCTATCGAAGAGATTGGTACTGGAAGACTCTTCGTGGCGGGTACAACATTCTTCAGTGATTTTGACCATGGAGATCCAGTCTTTGATAATATTCAACTCTTGAAAAACTTCCTTGATTGGGCTACTGGAAGTAGATCTGAAAATACCATTCCAGATATTGATGAGGTCGGTCCAAGAATTAGTGGTATTGAATGGGATCCAACATCACCTGCAGACGGTGCATCTGTAAATGTTTCAGTAACTGTCACAGACCCAAGTGGAGTGGCATCGGTCCTCCTCAAATACCACAATGGAGCAACTAATGTAATCACAACTATGACAAACAATGGTGGAGATGTATATTCGGCATTGATTTCAGATGTGACAAGTGGTTCGGTAAATATAACTATCGAAGCTAATGATACTGATGCAAATAGTGCAATCAGAGCATCATATACGATTACATGGGAATCTTCAACGACAATTCCTACTGAAACTCTGATTCTCATCGGAGCAGCTGCTGGAGTTATTGTTCTAGTTGCAGTTATTGTAGTCATCGGCAAACGCCGCGGAGCCTAGTACAAAGGAGATTCTAAAATCTAAGAGGTTGCGGTACTCTCTCAGAGTGCTGCATACCTCAAGTTCTTTTTCTATAATATGGGTGAGAAAAATAGTATATACCTTCGATTTCCTGTCGGACTGATACCAAAAATCGGATAGGGGGTTCATCCGCAAATCTTCATATGTTTTCAAAAGTATATTATCAATTGATTCATGAGACTCCGGTGGGGTAAGGATGTCTATAGGGATGCGATCAGAAGATATAGAGAGAGAGATTGAGATAGCCGTAGTTCGCACGTTCGGCTGGTCAGTCATCGAGTTTGAGGCGGTTCTATTTCAGAAATTTCTAGTTATGTCTGCCGCTAGTTCACTTATGACCGAAAACATGTTCAGAAAGCACTTGCGGAACATGGAAGCAAAGGGTTACATCTCTCCAGTTGATTTTCAAGGAAAACGTGCTTGGAAACGGTTGGTGATTGAATCAGATATTGATGAAGAAACTCTCACACCGGAAGAAGTCAGGGCATTTATCGAAAAAGCAAAAGCAAGTGAGAAACAGAAGCTCAAGAAACCTAAGAGCGAAAAAGTAGTAAGCGAGTCCAAAGCACTTGCAGAAGATATCCTTCAGTATCTACAGATGGGAATGCCATCACGAATCAAAATTAAACGTCGTATTGGTGAACCTACACTCATTGATCATGTCGAAGCAATGCATCATGCCTTAGCAGATTCCAAAGAGGATTTCTTGAAATATGTTCGAAAGAATTTACCCCGAGTCTATGAGGATATTGAGAAGTTACTCAATTCTAGCGGAGAAGAGGTTCTACTTCGTAGTCTTCGTGTTATCGAATCAGGGCAGAGAACCTATCCACCTCAATAGTCACGCTTCACTAGAAAGTTGGAGAGATCCAACATGTATTGTTTGTATTGATCTACAAGTGGAGGTTCAGTCTTGTCAAGAGCTCCTTGACCTTCAGCAAGGAGGTCAGTCATCATTTTACGAGCATATTCCAAAGCGCCAGACTCACGAAATACATCTCTGACTTTTTCTACTTCATCGGGTGTTAGATTGTCGTTTCCAAGATGCTTTTCCAAAATCTCCTTCTGTTCGGGAGTACCTAGATGGAGTGCTCCAAGAAGCAGCATTGTCTTCTTTCCTTCCTTGATATCACCATCTGTAGATTTTCCAGTGACCTTCACATCACCAAATGAGCCAAGGATATCGTCTTGAATCTGAAATGCTTGACCAATCTTTATTCCATATTCACTGAGTGCATTCATTTGAGATTCTGATGCTCTTCCAATTGAGCCACCCATCAATAGTGATTTCTCAAGAAGTGCAGCGGTCTTCAATTGAATCATCTTCAGGTACATTTCTGGTGTCACATTGTCATCATTGATCATATTCATTTCTAGAAAGACACCCTCAATGATTTCTTCAAATCCCCGATGGTAATAATCTAGACACTGCATGCCGACATCTGGATCAAGATTAGCAGTAGTGATTGCCAGGCCACCAAGATTGATGAGTGTGTCACCACCAAGAATTGCACAAGTCATACCAAAATGGATTGCTTTCTCATTATCATCCGATACGGTGGTTTTGTACAGTTCTTGATAGCGTGTGTGAAAGGTTGGACCACCACGTCGAGTGGCATCATGATCAATCAGGTCATCATGAATTAGAGATGCATTATGGAGTATTTCCATTGAGCAGGCGACTTGGTACAGACTCTCATGGTCAATATCACCGCCAACTACCTTACAACCAATAATAACAGCAATGGGCCTAAATCGTTTTCCGCCACGCATCAGGTATTCTTTGAGATTGCTATAGTATTCCTCATGTAGTGGGTATATTTTCTTTCCTCGTTCTATTTTGGTATCAAGAAACTTCCCTAAGGCTTTGTTAACTGATGCGATTTCTCTCTTCAAGACCTCACTGAATGACATGTGAAATACTCTCCAGCAACAACTAAGCCCCACAAGCTTTGGTGCTCCTTTTTAGCGTTTCTGAATTTGTCGATGAAAAGTTCAGGGATTAACGATGTAATAGGCAGATGATGTCATAGAGAAAAATCACATTGCTCAATAGAATAATTTTCCTTTGAACACGACAACGCCAGTTCCACTTACCTTAACTTGCTCAATATTCTCTTGGTCTCCACGAACCTCAACGAATATTCTTCCGGGTCGTTCAACATAGTGTCCCTGCTCTACTATGATACTTGTCACAGGATGTGAGGGCTCCATGAACCCATACCTTATGATGTAGCTACCAAGACTCCCAGCAGCAGAACCAGATACTGGATCTTCATACACTCCCAGGGCAGGTGCAAAATGTCTAACTTGAGCATCGGAAGTGGGGTCTCTTGTATCCCTAGTGAAAACGCTTAATGAAACATAATCCGAGTCTTTCTGAAGTTCCTTCAATCGGTCCCAGTTTGGTTTGATACGGTCTAGAGACCGCATTGTTGATACAGGAATCATGAGATGCGGAGTTCCTGTGCTGATAGTTTGAATTGGGTTCGGAGAATGAAAATCAGCAAGTGACAGACCTAGTGCTTCCAAGTAATCTTTCGGGTCATAGGTTTCAAGAAACTTGGGTTGTTGATGCATGATCTGTATCTCATGTCGACCTGTTGATTCATTCTTCACAATCTCAATGTTCAGAACACCAGAGTTTGTTTCGATACTCACCATAGTCACATCGCCAATGACGTCGATCATACCTTCTCTAAGGAGAGCATGAAAGGCTGCAATTGTCGGATGACCAGAAAAATCAATCTCCCGCTTGGGTGTAAGATATCTGAACTTGAAGGTAGCAACTTCGGAACTTGATACAAACACTGTTTCTCTAGTGTTCATTTCCCGAGCGATTTTGTGGAACATTTCATCCTCTAGACGATCAGCCCCGAGAACCACAGAAGCCGGATTTCCACTAAAGGCAGTATCTGTGAATACGTCAACATGAAAGATATCTAATTCACCGCTGTGTGTCATTTAGCATCAACTATGACTCAGTTCCAATGTATGTTAATTAAGCATTGCATATGGTTTGCAATATGTCAGTCCCAAAGTGATATAGGAATAGAGTGTAATTAGAAGAATATGACCATCAACATTGTCCCTTTCTTTTCAATTGTATCTCCAGAAGGTCTTGAAGAAGAAGTTCTGAAAGATATTGAGCAAGCTGGAGTTAGAATTAATAAAAGTGTGAAGGATATTCCAACTGGAGAACCAGTCTATCTCTTCATTGGAACCGGAGGAACTGAGAATGATGCAGCTACATTTCTCAAAATGTCGAAACTAGAACCTCCAATCATCATTCTTAGTTATGATGAACGAAACTCACTTCCCGCGGCAATGGAGATACGAGCATACTTGGAGAAGAAAGGTATTGAAGCCAGGATAGTTCACAAACCAATAGAACAACTTCACTCACTTCTTGGTAGATGGTCAAAGTATTCAGAAATTGCACAACAACTGAAAGGTAGTAAATTAGGAGTAATTGGCGAACCCTCATCATGGCTCATTGCATCAGGAGTTGACCCAGAATTGGTCAAACGGAAGTGGGGTTTGGATATCAGTAGTATTCCAATAAAAGCCCTGACAGAAAAATTACCTGAAGAAACAAGCCCAGAATTCACAAAGCATGTAAGTGAGTTTCAATCGTGTGCAGATAGCCAAGCAGTCGGTGATGAGGAAATTGCAAAAGCCGGAATCGTGGCTGAGAGGATTGCAAAAATCTCAGAAGAGAACAATCTCGATGCTGTTTCTGTGCAATGCTTTACACTCCTGATGGAAACTAGCATCTCTGGATGTTACTCGTTGTCGTATCTCAACAACAAAGAAGATTTCGTAGCAGGATGTGAAGGAGATATTCCAGCAACCTTCACCTTGATGCTTTCCAAATTACTTACAGGAACTCCATCCTTTATGGCCAATGTCGCAAGTGTTGATCAGGAACTCAATTCTGCAGTATTTGCACATTGTACGATACCTACGAGCATAACTGAGAAGTATGAGATAACAAATCATTTCGAAACGGGAATGAGTGTTGGTGTTCGTGGCAAGTTACCATTGACAGAGGTAACGATAGTCAAAGTCTTTGGAGAAGATCTTAGTGATTATTGGGTTTCTGGGGGTAAATCATCGATAATCTCGTGAACGATAAAGGTTGTAGGACGCAGATTCGAGTTGCTATGGATGAACCTGTTGATTATTTTCTGGAGGAGTCACTTGCGAATCACCACATTATAGTTCTAGGTGATTTGCAGCATGAGTTTGAAGGATTCTTTGAGTATATCAAGCATAATTGGAAATAATTCACTAGGCATCTTAAATAGAAAGCATTCTCTTCTCAATCTGCGCAGTTGATGAGGTGGTTCTTTTGGTTGAGAAAATGGATGCATCTGAATGGCTGAATCTAGGTATTGACCTGCTACAGAATGCCAAGTATGAAGAAGCAGAAGAAGCCTTTGAGAAAGCCAAGGAATTCTTGGAGCGAGGAGATTAGTCAAATGACAGAATCTGGAATTCGTGATAGCTTACGAGCCAACCTGTTGGAGTTTACTCGAGAAGCATTCAAGATGCTTCCACAGATGGACAATCCTTCAATATTGGATATTGGTTGTGGAACGGGGATACAATCAATTGAGCTTGCTAAGTTGTGCAATGGACGTATCACGGCTATTGACATCGATATTCCAGCACTCGTTCTATTGCAGAGGAACATAAAAGAACGTGGACTCTCACATAGATTTTCAATAAAGCAAGTATCAATGCTTGATCTTCAACACCTTGGAGAAACCTTCGATATCATTTGGGCAGAGGGGTCTATCTATGCGGTTGGTTTTGAGAGAGGAATTCGGGATTGGAAACAGCTTCTCAGAAAAGATGGCTATCTTGTGGTACATGATGAGGTTGATGCAATACCGACTAAATTGCAGATTATTAAAAAATACGGGTACAAGGTAATTGGCCAGATTGAAGTATCTCATGAAGAATGGGAGAATAGATACTACAAACCACTCTTGAATGACTTGAGTACAAAGAAAATTTCTGATTCAGAATTTACCAAAATCCGAAAAGAAATTGATACCTTCAAGAGAACCAAAATGGGGTCAATATTCTTCATATTACAAAACAGGTCAGGTTGAAATCCGAAACAAGGATCTACATTTTCTGCAACGTACATGCCCACTTCTTGTGATATGCTCCTTTCGATAGGAAACCTTCTCACCACAATGAGGACATTCCGTGGAATATAGAACTGAATCAACATACCATAAGTGAGCAAAGTCACTGTACCGCCCCATCACCAAACCCTCATCCAAATTATTCTCTTCGCGAAAGATAAATGTTCTCTAAAGAAGAAGGTGGTGAGAAATGGGTCAATCTGGGATATGTAACCGATACTGCCCTATAGAATCCCACCCCAGAAGGTGACTATATACATAGCCTCCCCTGGAAAATACACAAGTATGGCATATGGTACTCGAACAACAGTCTTGGGTATATCACTTACCGGAGTCATTACTCCAATGTAGTCATATTCTTGGTCAGGGCCACCCAGATTCTCGGTAACTGCAGAGATCGCATAACTATCAGTCAGCCATGGAGACCATGCAAAGATAGCTATGACCGCGATAAACGCAATGAGCATACCTTGGCGTCGAGATATCATTTATAGAATCACTTCCTTTCAACAGGGAGTATGACATCTTCTTCGTTTATGTATTTTGAAAAGGAATGAAAGGAAAAGGTGGCGAGAGTGCGGGAAATCGTGGTAGGAGGGGGGAGTTTCGTAATTGAGGGCATGTAACGAAAAACTAGCCCACACACTCGCCTATGCTATATGGAAAGGTTTGTTGCCCACAAACCCTCCAACAATTGTATATCATTGTCCTAACTTATTAAACTTATGCTCGGTTCAATGTTAATTAATCACTTTAAGAATAATTTAACATTTTGGTGAATTGTACGAAATCTACTTGAAGAAGATGGAACAATTCATTAGAATACTCATAGAACGCGGTTTGAGATAAAGGGGGTATGCACATAAACAATGACCAAATTAACGTTGTTAATTTGCATGATATCATAATTAAAGCAAGCTTTACTCGTTTTACTTTTGTATCAAATGTGTTTTTAGTAGAATAATTGAAAAAGAAAGAGATTGTGTGCCCATGAAAGGCACACATTTGTAGATTTGATTTACAAATCTTCAGAGGTGAATGGTTTGCTAATGCTATCCTCTTCGACCTTGCTGGGTTTGTGACCTTTACGCCACTCTTCCACAGGCTTCGAGAACTTATCTTCAACTCTGGACCTGTGGATTGTATTCATTGTGCAGAATGGAATAATCCTACCATCAGGTACTGCGTAGTTGATGTCACAATGCTGAATTCGCTCGAGATCAAAGTTGTATGGGTCTTGGAAGTGCATCATACCCAACATAATGATACGTCTCATGAACTTAGCAAGCGAGTCATAGTCACCACGGTTGAGGAAAGCATTGAGAAGGTCCTTGAGAATACCCTTCTTCTTAATATGACGAGCTCCTGCAGCTAGTTTGGCCTTCGCCCTCTTACTAGCTCCTTTCTTCTCTTCAGCAAAGAGATTAGCGATACTCTCAAGCAAAACTAAGAACTTGTCAACATCAATCACGTCTGTGATAGGTGCATAGTCACCATCCTCATCAAAGAAGAGGAAAGTAGCCATTCCACAAGCAAAGTGACAGCTCAACTCAAGTTGAGGACCACCCTTCATGAGACCGAGGGCACGACCAACAGGCATCATAGAGGGTACTGGGTACCAAGCATCTGCTGGAACCTTGCCATCAGTTTGTTCCTCAATCAAGTGGATTGCATCAGGGATTGTGATACGCATCTCTTTACGGGCTGCGTGATCAATACGACCGGTTATACTAACAGGTTGGAAGTTTACACTTCGGACAACATCTCTGTTTTCAATAGCAAATTTAATGATATCGCCAAGCTGATCCTCATTTACACCTCTAACAACAGTAGGTACGAGAACCAGTGATTCCATACCAACTTCACGAGCATGTTGTATTGCTTGTTTCTTTAATGGTAACAAGTCTGTACCTCGAGCGTCGAGATAGGGCTTTGGAGTAACACCATCAAACTGCATGTAAATGGTAGATAGACCAGAATCGCGAAGCTCTTGCAAGTATTTCTTGCTCTTTCCAATCCTAATCGCATTACTGGCAATCTGAACATGTCTGAAACCAAGTTCCTTAGCCCATTTGATATACTGAGGTAAGTGCTTGCTAACAGTTGGCTCACCCCCAGCAAATTGTAGAGCAGGGGCAGGAATTGGAAGATTTCTTCGGAGGTTCCTCATCATTTCAAGGACTTCTTCTGGGTCAGGTTCGTATACGGTGCCACCTTCAGCAGCTACTGCGAAGCAGATAGGGCATCGTAGATTGCATCTATTTGTAACATCAAGTAGGGCAAGTGCGGTATGTGATTTGTGCTCGGGGCATTGACCGCAGTCTTCAGGACATCCCTTCACTGATTCAGTTCGGGGATTATCAAGACCAACGGATTTGTACCACCATTTTTGTGCTCTCTTGAACATTTCAGCGTCGCCCCAGTAAATATCAATAAACTCCCCATGTGTTTCACAGGTCTTCTTGTACATGACCTTGCCATCATCTTCGTATAGAGTTGCATCAATGACATGAACTTCGTCATTGGTCAAGAAACACTCAGGGCAAATTGACTGAGTGACATAGGGAAGTTCCTTTACTGGATACTTCTCCACATGATACCTAGAGAGATCACCGCCATCCTCGTGGGTGATTTCTTTCTCTGGTATTGGTTTGATTTCGTCTGTAGCCATAATATTTAGCTCCATAATAGAATATTACCACCACTGAACAGGGTGGTATTCAACGAGGGAAACGGATAAAATTAGGATATAAGTGATTCCCGATGTTTCAGAGTATGAAAAGTGAGCTATACAATCCACTCATCTTGGTCCAATGTTAGAACATACCCCTTGGTGAAACCACCACGAGCGAGAAGTTTAGAGTGACGTTGAATCTCAATCAAAGCAGGATCAGCCTTTCTTAGTTTCAGAAGTTCATCAATTGCTTCTTGGATGTCAACGAGTTCTTCGGTATCACCGGATACCAGAAACTCCTTTGCCTCTTCGACAATTTTCTGCCGGAGAAGGACGTCAAGTTCATCAGCTTTCGCAATTCGAATTTTAGGAGATTCACCTGTTTCACGAATAATATCTGGTATCTTGTCTCGTACTAGTTTTTCTCCCATTGCAAACACCTTTCGATGATATGATCTGAGGGATAGAGCAGCTTCTACTTGGAATTTGGCCTTTTCAAGAAATGCGTCAATAGCAGCTTGAATGTTTCCAGGGATCACAGTAGTCCATGGTGCATCGGCATCTCGAGGAACAGATTCGGTCATCGCATCAAATGGAAGGAACTTGGGTGTAAGTGATTCATCAAAGGAAACTGTGCCAAGCCACTGGCCATCTTGAATTAGTTCGTATGTTGGAAGAAACTTCTTCATAGAATCAGGGACAATTGCATTCCAGAAGATCGAAACTCCATTCCATTGTGCTTGCTCACCCAAACCTATGTTGTAGGAATCAAGTTTCGCTTTTGCAGTTTCAAGATCATAGAGAATTCCGATTCTGCAATTCAAGCATTGGTTGAATTCCAAACCATCACCATTTGGCTTCACGTAAGAGATTCCATTCTTCTCGATATTATCATCATTGCAATGGACACACAGGTTCATTCCCCAACGAACTTCTTGATGTTCATTGAAAGGACCATCTACAAACCGTTTCACTGCACCATCAAATGCAGATTTCACAGCTTCTGGACCCTCAGTATCCATCTTTGCACGTAGTGCTTTCCACACTTCTAGCAGATCTTGCCAAAGGACTTGGACCACCATATCTGCCAATTTGTCCATTGTTCTTTCTTCAAGAGAACTCATACACATTTTCCCCGGTGAGATGTCTAGGCTAGTCCATGGCGCATGCAACAATTAAACCTTAGTCGGACCTATTCAATGGTCAATTAGGTCTAGCCTAAGCTTTTTAACTAAGGCCAATGAGAAGGACCTGAGACCCTACAAGGTGAGATGGATGGATTGCCAAATTAGATAGCAAGGTTGGTCAATTATCTAGCCATGACCAGTCATGGTGCTCATTTGGTTGTAAGGGTCGACTATCATTTTCTGATTATCAATCACTAAAACACAGTGAGAGGTTACTAAAATGAGCCAGTTACCAAAACGATACGATCCACTGGTTGTGGAGAAAGAAGTCCTTGATTTCTGGAATAAAGAGAAGGTCTATGATAAGACTCTCGAGCTAAGAAGTTCTGGACCGAAATGGAATTTTCTAGAAGGTCCACCAACGACTAACGGATTCATGCATGTTGGCCATGCACGTGGTCGAGCTATGAAGGATACACAAATCAGGTACATGACCATGCGTGGTTATGATGTATGGAGGCGTGGTGGTTGGGACATGCAGGGATTACCAGTCGAACTTGAAGTAGAGAAGAAAGAAGGTATCGTAGAGAAAGGGCTTATTGGATCAGATGTTGGTATGGATGTCTTTGTTCAGAAGTGTAAGGATCTGGTAGATTTCTATCTCGAACGATGGGTAGATGACTCAATAAGACTCGGTCTCTGGCTAGATTATCCCAAAGCATACCAGACACGAAAGGACGACTACATTGAGCATGTCTGGCATTTCTTGAAGTTAGCAAATGAGAAAGGACTGCTAGGCAGAGGATATCGTGTCAATCCAACATGTCCGAGATGTGTAACTGCACTATCAGGCCATGAGGTTTCCCAAGGTTATGCAACCAAAGTTGATCCATCAGTATACGTGAAATTCCAACTGGTTGACAAGGAAAACGAGTACTTGGTCATATGGACAACGACTCCCTTTACACTGATATCAAATGAAATGGTTTCAGTACATCACAAGTACAAGTATGTCAAATTGGATGTTGGTGGAGAATTCTGGTGGGTTGTTGAAGATCTAGTTGAAACAGTCATGGAGAAAGCTAAGGTTGAATCTTACAGCAAAGTAGAAACCCTCGTTGGTAAGAAGATGCTTGGTTGGAAATACCGACATCCATTCCATGATGAGGTTCCATTCCATCAAGAGCATGATGAGAAGTACATGCACGCAGTTGTCACTGGAAGACATGTGACTGTTGAAGATGGTACAGGATTGGTACACACAGCACCAGGTTTCGGACCTGATGACTTCGAAATGGGAAAGGAGTACAAAGTTCCCATATTTGCACCGGTTGATACTACAGGAAAGTTCACAGATGAAGTCCCAATGTTCAAAGGGAAAATGGTCTTCGATACTAATGCAGAAGTTCAGCGGATGCTCAAAGAGAAAGGCCTCTTGGTTCATGAGGAAATAGTGTCCCACGAGTACCCACACTGTTGGCGCTGCGATACTCCGCTCATATACCTAGCAGATAAGACTCAGTGGTTCCTTAAGATGAAGGGAGTGCGAGATACTCTTGTCAAGGCGAACAATGATGTTGATTGGACACCAGATTGGGCAGGAGCCGGACGATTTGGAGACTGGTTAGCAAATGCCGATGACTGGTGCATATCAAGATCAAGAGTTTGGGGTTCACCATTACCAGTCTGGGTCTGTGATGATTGTCAATCAGAAGTTGTCATAGGTTCAAGGAAGGAACTCAAAGAACGTGCAGTGAAGTTCCCAGATGATTTTGAAATGCATAGACCCTGGGTTGATGAGGTTGTTCTCAAATGCGAGAAATGTGAGGGCGAGATGCATCGAGAGCAATTCGTTACAGACTGTTGGCTTGACTCTGGCATGGCACACACCGCCAGTGTTGATTACATGAAAGATCCTAGTCTCTTCAATTCATTATTCCCTTATGATTTCATCACAGAGGCAGTCGACCAGTCGAGAGGTTGGTTCTATAGCCTATTGTACACATCTGTTGTGATGCATGGCAAAGCTCCTTTCAAAGACTGTGTGAGTCAGGAACATGTTCTTGATGAAGACGGAGGGAAGATGAGCAAGTCCCGTGGTAATGTGGTTTGGGCCAAGGATGCTTTTGAAACCATAGGTGCGGATCCATTCAGAATATTCATGCTCACTAAATCTGCTTCATGGTCAAGAATGAATCATAGTCAGAAAGAGATAGACCTCACCAGGAAGAAACTGGATGTTCTCTGGAATGTTGTCCTCTTCTCTGAAACCTACATGGAATTAGACAAATTCAAGTTCGATGAAAAGAGAATGATGAAATTCCTGCCTAAAGCCAATCTAGAAGATAAATGGCTACTCTCTCGTCTGCAGAGTGTAATGAAAGAGTACCATGAACAGATGGACAAGTATCTCTGGCATCAAGCAGGTCGTGTCTTGTTGGAGTTCATATCAGAGGATCTTAGCAGAGTCTATCTACCACTGGTGAAGAAGCGTGTCTGGTTAGACAGTGAAGATCCCAAGAAAGTGATGGCATATGATGTCATGTACTATACACTTCAGACTTTCATTAGAGCCCTTAATCCGTTCACTCCATTTCTGAGCGAGAAGATACACAAGGATTTTCTCGTGCGATTTGCAGAGGGATTACCTGAATCTGTCAACTTGACGGACATGCCGATGACAGTAGAGAAGCTCATGGATAATGAGATGGAAGCAACATTCTATGTTTTACAGGAACTTCGAACATCTTCAAGCCATGCAAGAAATAAGAGAGGCGTCAAGCTCCGACATCCTGTTGCGAAGGTTACTCTGATAGCCATAGATAAGGAAACTAGTAAGAGAGCAGATAGTCTGAAAGAACTTCTTCTTGACGATTTGAACACACGTGACTTTGAAAGTCTCCTTACAGATGTTATGGCAGAGTTCACCATGCTCACAGTGAAACCAAATTACAAAGCTCTCGGTCCACGATACAAAGACATGATGAAGGATCTAGTAGCGCAGCTTCAGAAAGAAGACGCTGTTGCGCTTCGTACAGCTCTCGAAGCAGGGAAAGCTACAATGCAGGTCAAAGGTAAGAAGATAGAACTTGTCGAAGGAGATGTTGAATTCGAAGAGAGTCTACCAGAGCATCTTAGCTATGCTGATAGTAAGATAGGAAAAGTGTACGTTGATGTCACTCGAACTAAGGAGTTAGAAGCTGAGGGTCTCGTTAGGGATGTAACTAGACGGGTCCAGGTTATGCGAAAGGAATTGGATCTCAAGGTCGAACAGTCCATAGACATAGTCCTGCATTTCTCGGATCATGAATCTGTAGAATTGGCAAAGATGTATGAAGATCATCTCAAGACCGAAACTAGAGCAGTAACTCTTGACCTTGTCGGCCCAGATAGAGAGCCAGGTTGGAAGAAGTACTCCTACATCAAAGAATGGGAGATAGATGATCTGAAGTTGAAGGTAGGGATGTCAGCCTTATAGAGTTAGATTGGGCTCTTATCCCTACTCAAGACTTCAAGCAATGTATGAAAGACCTCAGCGTTCTTGCTGATAGACGATAGTGAAACCCACTCATTTGCACCATGCAAGTTATCACCTTCAGGTCCAAAGTCGAAGAGGTCAGCTCCTTGACCTGCAAAGTATCGTGAGTCAGATCCTCCAAAGCCTTCTATGAGTTTAGTAGTAACCCCTTCTTTCTCAAGAGCCCATCTCATAGCTTTAATCAAACGAGAGTCTGGATTGGATTCAACGTACCCAACACCATTAACCACTTTGAGGGAAAATGGTTCTAGATGACCTCTAACAGCATCCTCTATTGATTTCTTTACAGACTCACCATCATTAGTCATTGCACGAATATCGAAGTATAGAGTCCATAGGTCTTCTTCTTTTGATAGAAGATTGGGGGAGATTATCTTTCCCTTGTCTGAGTGTTTCGTTGGAAATGCTGCTTGAGAGATTGCTAGTAACACCCTCATTGCATCTGTCAGATTCTCATCATATGCCAACTCAGATCCAGAAGATACGGGATGAATCACATCCATCTCAACCCATCCAGGAACAACATTAGATTTGACAAATCCACCTCGCACATCTACAACAACTGATTCAGGATTTTGATCTAGATATTTTGATGCAGTGAGCATAGCATGTCTGTCAACTCCAGGACGCATATAGGCGCTATGTCTAGAGTCAGTTCCAAAGACATCTGTTTCGAATCGGATAGTTTCAGCCGTACCCTTGACCTTTGATTGCTTCTCCTTTATTTTGAGGGTAGCAGGTAGTATGTTCCGTCTTCTGTGGATAATCTGCTGGTGAATTCCATCTGCTACAACAACATAGTTCGGGAAGAGACCCTGCTTAATCAGCCAATCTTTCAGCATCCTAGCCCCGTGACGCCCACCAATCTCCTCATCACCTGTAGCCGCAATCATGATGGTACATGGCAGGTCTGTTTCAGCAAGTTTCTCAGCAAGTAGCAATAAGGATGCAATGTTACCCTTATCGTCACAGGTTCCACGGCCGTAAGCAGTATCTCCCTCAACCTTGAGAAGAAGAGGGTCTGTTTTCCACCCCTCACCAAAGGGAACTATATCATAGTGAGCAATGAAGAGAATCTTAAAGGCACCTTGACCTCGTCTACCAAACGCAGTATAGTATCCATCTTCTTCCAATAGTTCAGTTCGGAATCCGTATTCACTCAGAATACTATTGATATACTCAGGACATTCCTTTCCAGGTTTATTTTCAGGTCCGTCATTTTGAGTATCAAAGGATACTAACTTTGCCAGAACATCAACTAAGTCAATTGTCATATTAGGTCGTACTTAAAAAAACATGGTGAGTCAAAAGTCTATCCAAATTTGAAGTGTAGAAGAAAAAGAGTAAGAGCAGGGGCGCTCCAAAGAGCAACCCCTGTTACTATTGTGAATCTATGTTCTCCTGTAGACCCATCGGTTCCATGAACTGAGGCTAGGCATTTCTTCTGCCATGCCCTTACGCTTTCTAATCTCAAGAATAAGATCTTCTTGGAGACTACTTGGCACACCTTCGAAACCACGGAACTGATATCCGAAGAAGCTACGGCCAGCAGTGGCACTACGGAACTCGTCAGCAATACCAATTGTTTCTGCTGTTGGGAGGGTTCCCTTCACAGCGACATTTTCCTCTTCACCCTCAATAGTCAGAATCTGACCACGGTGAGCCGTAAGGACCTTGATTACTTGACCCTGAGTGTCAATAGGGGTTTTGATGTCTGCATTAAGCACTGGCTCAAAGAGACCAGGCTTTCCAGTGAGAAAACTCATGTTCAATGCTGAGCTTACCATGGTGGTAACTTCATTGTACCCAGTGTGTGCAGGGTCGTTGTGAATTGTAGCATCAGTCAATGTGACCTTCACACCCATTACTGGTTCGTGAGCGATTGGACCTGAGTCAACAAACTCACGGAAAACAGTTTGGAGGTATGAGAAGATACGGTCGAATCTCTGAACACCACTCATAGCATCAACAAGTATGCATGACTCGTAGATATCCAAAATCTTCCGTGCAACCTTTGCATCCCAACCAGCTTCATCTCGAAGAATTGCTCCTCGGTCACGAGGCTGCTGTTCCATTGTGATCTTCTTCTTCTTGATCAACTCGACAGTCTTTGCATCAAGAGGTTCCAGAAACATTCGAACCCTGTTGTGACCGTTAGGTGACTTTGTGTGGAACTCATCGCCACGCTCTGTCATCTTCTCACGGTATACAATAATTGGTTCAGACACATGTATCTTGACCTGTTCATGGATTCGTTTGGTGAGAATTTCAATCTGTAAGGGGTCAATACCATCTAATCGGTATTCGCCAGATTCCTTATCATGAACAAATCGTGCAGTTGGGTCTGCCATAATCCACACTGATACTACATCACCAAGTCTGGCGACATCTTGTGGGTCAATGGGTTTGATACTTCTGCTGACTACTGGTTCACTCACGTACTCAATGGCCTCAAAACCAGCCAAATCAGAACAGGGTCCTACAAAGGACTCACCACTCGGACACATGAATCCGAACACTGAGAAGAGATTCCCAGCGGGTACTGCGTCCATGTCAAGAATATCGGTAATCTCCTGGACACCGAGTCTCTTCACCTTGGCATTCTGTCTCATGTTAACAAGTCTAATCTCTTGACCGTTCCTGATTGTACCAGAGAAGATTCGACCAATCAAAGTAGGTCTCTTGCTCTTTGGATCAACAAATATTTTTGTGACCATCCCGAGAAGAGGACCATTGGGGTCACAAGCGAGGAGAGCTTTTCCTTCGACACTCTCTAGGTCGCCCTTCCAGATTCGTGGAATCTTGTACCTCTGAGCCGTCTTTGGATCTGGAAGATGTTTAACAATCATCTCAAGGAGAGCCTCATCTAGAGGTAGGTTCTCTCTGAGCCACATCTCATCACCCTCATCGTACTTCTCAAAGACGACTGTGGGTTTGATGTCTCGCTTTTCAAGGGTTTTCATGGTGAAAGCCCAACCAGTTTTTGCACTTCCGATGGCAACACTTCCATCTTGGAAGCTGACTTGCCATGCTTTCTTGAACTCTTCAGGTGCGACTTTCTTGATCAATGTGTTGACCTTTGAAATAATGATGTCAATTCGTTCGTAGACTTTAGCAGGAGGTAGTTTCAACTCGTTAATTAAACGGTCTACCTTGTTGATGAACAATACAGGCTTGCAAGCTTCTGAGCCTACTGCAAGACGAATATTTGTCTCGGTTTGAGTCATCATGCCTTCTAGCGCATCAACGAGGATAACTGCACCATCGCTGGCACGCAGTGCACGAGAAACCTCACCTGTGAATGAGAGGTGTCCTGGTGTGTCAGATAGCTGAACGAGATATTCCTCACCATCAACTGTGAAGTTGAGCAGGACCACAGAAGTAAAGATAGTGATACCTCGTTCCTGTTCCTCGTCATCGCTGTCTGTCATCAATGCCTGTCCGGCAGCAGCGTCACTCATCAGACCAGCACGACGCATCAGATAATCTGTCGTCGTAGTTTTTCCATGGTCGATGTGAGCACTGATTGATATGATTCGCTTATGCTCGTAATCGTCTGAAAGAATGAGCCTCTTGATTGCTTCGGGCTCTTTGATCTTAACCATCAGGTTGTCTCCTAGTTACTAGTTTTTGTCCCCTCGCGATTGTGTAAGATAGCATCTCCCCAACTGTAATTATTTCACGAGAGAACTCGTCGGGGCACCGGAGGCCTTACCGGTGGCTTGAGCGACCTCGCGATTGGATGATTAAAAGTATTTCGTCGTGGGACTAATTCATGGTAGTAACTTCAATCATCATATCCCCATGTGAATACTAGAACTGCTATGGATGAAATGAAGAAAAGAAGGGGAGCTGGTAGAACGAACAAATAGCCAAAAGAATATTGAGAAATGAAAGAACCAGTTGATATTATGATTGGAAAGAGCGCAAGAATAAGGCAAAGTATCGACCATAATGCAATCCTGTTACTCTTTACGTTGCCAACAGAGTATTCACCTGTCAACCAAATACCTGCTCCACCAAAGATAAAAAAAATAGGCAGCTAACGCACTATTTCCAGCATTTACGAAAGGGTCTAGTGTTGCAATAGAATCCATGTATGAAAGAGCAGCAAATCCGAGTAGTATTGCTACCTGAATAAGCATAGCTCCGATAGTATTCTTGTGATCAGGAATATTTTCCTCTTCTCCCACAATCCAACCTCATTTGTTGGTTCATTCAGTTCGTAATAAAATTACTTACTTTGTTTTCCACCTATCATAGTGAATTAATTCTTCATCATATCTATCAGCTGATGGTTTCTCTTCAGCTGCATGACCGATTGTGACAAGTGCAAATGGGATAACTGATTCAGGTATACCAAAGGATTGTTGTATCTGTTTGATTCGTTCTTCAACGGGATAGATCTCCAACCACAATCCTCCATACCCTAACATGTGAGCAGCCAGTAACATATTGAGAGTTGCATTCGCACAATCCATTTGCCATCGATCCTCATACTTTTCACGATTCTTATCGAAACAGACCATGATTGCTACAGGAACATCAGGAAGCATCTGTTTAGAATATGCATAAGCTCCTATGAACTTGTCAAACATTTCCCTTTCTCTGATGACAATGAATTGCCAAGGCTGCTGGTTCCCTGCAGTGGGTGCACACATTCCAGCTTTCAGAATCTTAGTAACATCATCATCGGGAATTTCTTTCAGTGTGAATTTTCTAATACTTCGCCGAGTATAGATTGCTTCTAATCCGTTCATAATTTGACATTGCTCTGGGCATATATTAGGTAATGTAACAGCGCAAAAGGTTAGGGATGGGACTATTTACTGGCAACAACAACCATGCGTTCAGAACCGGAGGAATATTGCATTCGTGGAAGTTTATTTTGACCGTAGAACTCAATCTTAGTGAAACCAGCCTCTTCCAGCATTGCTCGTATCTCAAGGGCGGTGTACATCCTGATGTCATTATTTGACAGGGCATCTTCATCCATCAACACAATTCGATTGTTATCGGTGTCAATGAAGGTTGCAGGACGACCGCGAAGAACTCCTGCGGGAGCATCAAGTAGGTGAGGTTCATTCAACAGATAACCACCTTCAAGGGAAGTCCACGTCTTCATGAACCGGGGTATATTGTACGGATTCATCAGGTCTAGAAGAAGACAGCCACCGTCCTTCAGTGCTTTGTGAGTATCTTTGAGTACTTGTCTATTCTCGTCATGATTGAAGAATCCAAAACTATGACTGAGAAGAACTGCTGCATTGAACTGATTATCATAGGACATCTTCAGCATATCACCAGTGAAGAAGTTCACCGAAACCTCGTAGTCTGTTGCACATTCTTGTGCCGCTGCTATCAATCGCTCCGAGATATCAAAGGCTGTAACCTTGATTCCAAGCTTGGCAAACTCAACAGACTGGTCACCAGCACCACATGCGATGTCAAGAAGTTCACCGCCATCCTTCAGGCCGAGAACCTCGATACAAAAGTCAACTACCATCTTATCGTAATGCTGAATGCCCTGGATAGATCTTCGATGTTTAATTCTAAAAATCTCAGCCCAGAAATCATTCCAGCCCAGTTCAACCTGTTCCATGCAAGTCACACTCCCACCCAAGATTACGGAACGGAGTTATGAAGATTGTTATGATTAGAGAATAAGAATATGGAGAGGGAACGCCCCTGTAATTCTCCGCCGGGAGGACGCAGACTCAGTAACAGGAAACTCAGAATGAGCCTAAATGGCGATTCCGTTCTCCAACATTGAATTGAATTACTTGGCTTATAAATTGATAGGTTCCAGTGAAAACAAGACAACTTGACACTTTAACGCGCAGTATGCCGATTTATTGGACTTACCCTCACAGCCACTGGAAAACATAGTATTTTTGAGCCAATGCACAATTATTTTGACTTACTACCTATGAAGGTATATTGTGGGATGATAGGAGTGATGAGAATGCAATGGATTGTACGAGCAAAACATCCCAAAAATGAGAATGGTAGCCCCGCTAGGACTCGAACCTAGGTCAAAGGGACCAGAACCCTCTATGCTGGACCGCTACACTACGGGGCTATTGTGCAGATTAACCGCGACGGGAAACTAGTGTAGCGGTTTTTCATCTTTTCGGTCGATAGCCTTTCGCCTTGTTTATTAGAGACGGCGTCAAGCCACCCGTGAGATTACAATGCCATTCTGGTCTGAGTTTTCACACACGAGCATCCAAAAGGCTGCCGGAAAAACAGAAGTTGTCGTAATGGTAACCGGGGCACTGGAAGCCCACGGTACACATCTACCACTATCTACTGATGCCATCCTTCCAACGTTCCTTGCGGAGAAGATTGCCGAGAAGACCAAAGCTCTAGTCTTACCAACAATACCATTTGGTGATAGTTGGGATTTCAATAACTTTGATGGAACTATCTCAATTGATCCACTGGTTCTTACGAACTATTACGCAGCAGTCATGAAGGGCGTATTCAAGCATAGATTCCGATACCTAGTTGTGCTAAATGGTCATGGAGGAAATATACAGACACTAAGGATAGCCGCAAAAGATGCAACCGAAAAAGGCGAAAGATTTGTCATCATTATAAATTGGTGGAAAGATCTAGCAGAGAGCGTACGTAAAATTGTGGAGGAAACTCCGGGTGGTCATGCTGCAGAAGATGAAACCTCAGAATTGATGCATGTTCGACCAGACCTAGTAGATATGTCTAAAGCGGTTTCTCATAGAGTGGTTTCAAAGTTCACCATTGTATCAGGCAACTATAGAGAAGAGTTACTACCTTCAGCAATGTATGGGGATCCTCGAAAGGCAACGGAAGAAAAAGGCCGATTGATTATGGAGCAAGCTGAAGAGGAATTGATTGAATTGATCAATGAACTAGAACTTGGGAATCTACCAATAACTCGAGAATGATCAGATTCCAATCTTGAAAATTAAGGAGTCACGAAGAACACGCTGGAACATTCGAAGTAGATTCTTTCCTTCAGTAGCAATCGTTGCAAAGACAGGATATCCCTGAAGGTCCAACATCTGAACCATATAATCAACTGGAAGGGCGTTAGGTAGGTCTCTCTTGTTGAGTGAACAAACAATGGGGAGGGTTGCCATTCTATCTGTTCCCAGTGCAATCCGCAATTCTTGTATCGATGCTAGATTTTCATTCATTTGTTCTGGTGTGGAGTCTGCCATGAATATGATACCATCACAATCACGAAGAACTTTGATTCGACTACTAGCATGCCTACGTTGTCCAGCTACCGTAAACACATCAAAGACCATATTCTCACTTGCAGTCACAGGCACGAAATCGAAGAATGTTGTTCTACCGAGTTCATCAGATATCTCCACAAGTCTACCTTTTGATAGAGATCTGATGTTGCCGAAAAGCCAGCGAAGAGCAGTAGTCTTTCCTGAGAGTGAGGGACCATAGAATACTATCTTGATATGGACTCTACCTTCTTCATCGCGTTTCAGAACTTTGCCAGGCACAATCTCAGCGGCAGTCCTTGGTGAAATGCCTGCTTTTCTGGCCATATCTGCAGTAGCTTCGGCATCAACATCCACTTTCTCTGGAGGAGTAACACGTTCAAATGTTGGAGCTGGTTCTGAAGGCATTTCAGTAAAGGGAGTTTTGGCCTCAGTTTCCTCTTCTATAGGAGTTACTGGTTCAGGTTCTGAAGGCTTACTATCAACTACTTCTTCAACGACTGGTTCTTTATCCGGTTTCTTCTTTAACCGGCCTATTAGCCTTCTGAACACTGACAAATCTCGCTCCAAACATTACGACTGCGGAACTAGTCTTAAATCTTCGCTAGATTTAATCCGCAGAGAACTTTATCTGTAACTTGAACATTTTGAAACCAACATGACCGCTTTAATCAACCCAGATTTCATTTCAGAGATGTGGCCCAGTCTAAAGGATATGACATACCTCAATAATGCTGCAACTGGAATCCCACCTCTTGCTACGATCGATGCAATGAAAAAATACCTGGATAATAGATTTCGGGCTACTGGTGGTACCTTCAAAGAAACCTTGGCTAACATCAAGGCAATTAGAATGAATTTAGCTCAACTTCTGGGAGGAGACTACAGCCAATATGCCCTCGTGCCCAGTACTAGCTCTGGAGTCAACTCATTTGCCCACAGTATAGACTATCCAGAGGGATCCAATATTGTTCTTTGCGATCTTGAGTTTCCAGCTAATTACGTTCCATGGCAAAATGTGAAGAAACTCTATGGTGCAGAATTGAGAGTCGTCAAATCAACCGATGGTGGTGTACCAATCAAACGATTTGCTGAAGCTATTGACGAAAATACTCGCGTGGTTGCAGTAAGTCAGATACAGTTTGGGAGTGGATTTCGGGCAGACATTGGTGCGCTTGCAAAGTTAGCCCATGATAATGGTGCATATTTGTCAGCAGACATTATCCAAGCAGCAGGATGTTTTGAAACAGACCTGTCTAAATTGAATGTTGACTTTGCTACAGGTCAAGCTGCAAAGTGGATGCTAGGACCAATAGGAGCTGGATACGTTTACGTTGGAAAATCGGTTATGGATAAGATACATCCTAGATTTCTGGGCTGGTGGGGTGTTGAGAAATTACAGGAGTTTGGATACTTCGATAGAAAACCTCTTGCAGATGCGAGAATGTTCCAGGTCGGGTCACCAGCAATGGTTGCATATGTCGGGCTCTTGGAATCATTGAAAGTTCTCCTGCAGATTCCTGCACAGAATCGAGAGCGCGCAGCGTTGGCCAATGCAGATTACCTTCGAATGCGGTTGTCTGAGATAGATATTCCCTACTTTGACTTTGGACCAAATAACAACTCTGCAACAGTAGTGTGCGAGCCTCCGGACGTAGAGAAACTCAATGAAAAATTGAGAGAGAACAGAATTTTTTGTTCAGTACGAAATGGAAGACTAAGAGTATCACCGCACTTCTATAATTCAACTGAAGAGGTAGATAGATTGTTGGAATACTTCGGGTGATGAATGTGTTTGATAAAATCGCTGATTCCATCTACTTCCTTGTGAGTCGTTCCATGGATTCCAATATGACGTTCATTCAATCAGGGGATAGTCACGTTCTGATTGATGCTGGAACAGGAATGAATTACCACGCGCTTGACAAAGACCTACAGACTCTCGGTTCTTCGCTCCCGCAACTGACAGACATAATCCTGACTCATAGCCACATCGATCATATTGGTGGGGTCATTCCGATAGTAGAAGAGGCATCACCAAAGATTCACCTTCACAAAGCAGAGGCAGAACCAATCAATCAGGGAAATATGAGTCAAACCTTATCAAACACATTTGGAGTAGATCTACCACCCCTGAAGATAGAAGGAATACTGGAAGAAGGAACGGTCTTAGAATTTGGGGATATCAAAATGGAGGTAGCACATACACCGGGACACTCTCTTGGAAGTATTTGTTTAGATATTCTAGATACAGGAATTATCATCACTGGAGATACATTGTTCCCAGGTGGTAGTTTTGGAAGAACAGACTTTCCCACCGGAGATGATAGAGCTCTGGTAGAGTCTCTCAAGAGAATTTCAGAGATGTCTTTCATGATAGGTCTTCCAGGTCATATGCATGCGATGAAGGTCAATGCAAAGAAATCTGCACTTGCATCATACAATGTGGCCAAGACCATGTTCAGGATGTAGTCATCGTATCAACGAGTTCCTTGACCTTGAGAGGTTTGACATCTGCCAATACATCAGAGTCCTCCAAGTACTTGGACTCGATAGCCTTGATGAGAGCATAAACAGATTCGTTACAAGGTGTTTCAATTCCGAGTTCTTTACCCAGTCGGATAATCTCACCAGTTATAGAATCGATCTCAGTTCTCTTTCCTGCTTGGATATCCTGAAGCATTGAGTTGATGTTATCACCGGTAGCTTTGGCAGTTCCCAGTGCATAACGAACAGGGTCTTCAGTGGTCAGCTCTATTCCAAGAGCCTTCACAATTTCGACTGCTTCTTCTACTAGTCTGATGACAAGACCACGGAGTTGTGGATTACTATAGACTTCGCCATTCTTGAAACCCGTCAATGCTCCAACTGGATTAATCCCACAATTAACAAGGGTCTTTGTCCAAACAACACCCTCGATGTTCTCACTGGCACGAACGTCGAAACCGCATCTAGTGAGCATGTCTGCCATTTTCATAACAAAGTCATAATTTTCTGGATATCGAGAGCCTAGCTCAGTTAGACCACAACCTGTTGCATCAACAATACCAGGTCCAACTCTGAGTGCACCCATGCAAGTTGTAGCTCGGAGAACCTTGGTTGTGTTTAGCTCTTCGGCCACACGTTCTTCAGTTCCTAGACCATTCTGAATCAACATGACATAAGTCCCATTATCAATCAGGTGTTTTGCAGTTTTGATAGCAGGGATTGTATCGTATGTTTTAGTTGTTAGAAGAATCAAGTCGGCGTCTTCAATTTCAGAAGCATCCTCAACAGCATTGAGGTGGAACTGGTGATCACCCATTATTCCTCGGATCTGCAATCCCAGTGTGCTGATGGCCGCAATATGAGGGTTACGTCCAACTAGAATTACTTCATTGTCATCTATTGTGCTTAGAAAAGCTCCGTAAAGGCTTCCAATAGATCCAGATCCCACGACGACTATTTTCATTATGCATTCACTCCGGATTGCTTTTTCTGACGAAGAGGTCTGATATCCTTTGAAAGTTCTCCTAATCGGGTCCTCATCAGCTCCATCGAATCAGCTAGATTCTTCTCGTTGTCAAAGTTCTCCACCATCTTCAACAATTCATCATGGGGAGTATCTTTCAGTTCTCGAGCATATTCAACCATCAATGGTAAACATCGAATGATATTGTCTACAATTGTAACATCTGAATAGACTGCAGTTCTGCTCATCGGATTAAGGTCAATTGTGACAACATATTTGCCAATTGCCTTGAGTACCTCAGTTCTATCACCATCTTCTAGAGGAACTAGAACCACATCAGCAGAACCTATACCATCGGGGTCGACCTTTCGACGATTGCTTTTCAGCTCTGGGATAGTTTCAGAAGGTCTATCATGAGTTCCAAGAACTTCTTTTGCACCTGCAGACCTTAGTGCCCCAAGTATCGCGTCTTCTCGTTCTTTGCGATAATAGAATAGATTGATCTCCAGAGGGGCTCCAGTTAGTTCGGACAATTGAACGGTCTCTTCTGGTACGAGGGCACAAACATTTCCATTAACACTGATGACTGGATGACGGGCAGATAACATAGCTGCTACTGCAACCATTGCTGCTTGTTTTGCAATATCATTTGTTTCCTCACCGATAAGATAGTCATAGGCTTCGCCACGACCATGTGCAAGAAGTCCAGCTGTTGCAACCTCATGTCGTGCATGTCCTTCGATTATCTTCTCTCGTGTTTCCAGTGAAACCTTTCGAGGATGATCGTCAGGTATCTCAATCTTTACCATGAAACCAACCTCCCGCCTTCTTCTGAAATACGAGTAACTTGAACTTGAGATGTAGTCCAATACTTTGTGAGAATATCAACTGCAGTTTGTGACTGACTATCTTTACAAAAACAGAAGACTGAATCACCCAGCATAACCATGCTAGATTTATGCAATCCAGTATCATCTAGATCTCTAAGAGCTGCAGTTACGCGTTTAGTAGCCAAGCCAATAGATTCAGTGAATTCTCTTGAACAAGAGATGAAAGTTTCAATGGTCTGATCGTCTATAATTCGAGCAACCAAATCATCACCAGCAGTATTGATCTTGGCTCGACTTTCTGGATTGGTCAATACTTCACGAGTTTTCAAACCAGGGGCACCAGCTAGTACAACAGTCTGAGATTCCTTCATCGGAATGTTCACGACCTTGCCTACTCCAGGAGCACCAGGATGAGTGCGAATTTCAATGCCACCCAAAGTCTGGGCAATCACGTCACCAAGACCGGTGTGATTAACAACCTCTGCAGAATGAGCATATGCTGCAGCATTGGTTTTACTCATAGAAGAATCAAGAAGGTGACCGAGAGCAAGTGCAGTACCCAGAGCTCCCGCTCCAGATGCACCAAAACCAACTCCAGATGGAAGAGAGGACTTGTGTGTAACTTTCACCCTGAACTGCCTCTCATAATTCTCGACCAATCTTCTTACCACCGTTTTCGTCACGTTAGCATCGATGTTTTCATCATTGTATATTGTTGTAATCTCAAGAGATTCGTTTTCTATTGCACTGACAGTGGTGAGTGTTCCTATATCCACCGAGAATCCAGCCCCGATCGAGCCACATTCCAGTGGCTTCTTCTTTTCATCAAAGATTCGAAAAACTCCAGTAATGTGACCGGGCACAAAAGCTTGTGCCGTCATTGGCATATCATCTCTAGTGTTCAAGGTGTCAGTCAAGTTTCTCTCAGATAATCCATGTATAAAGTAATCCGATGTATCATATGCTCGGTATATACATGTATATACATTACGTTTAGGTCAATGAAAAGTCGAATAGATAATGCCTATTTCATAGGAACTAGACTTGTGTACTGCTTCACTCGCGGATCAGTAGAGGGCGGAGCAGGATATGCCCATCGTGCATCAATATCCCTTCCACTCAGATCGAAGACATTGAAGCTTCCTGATGACCAGGTAAGTGGACTAAACCCAAGAAGGAGTGTTTGAGTTCTCCAACTTGAAACAACCAGGTGTCTGTTCATGCCTGCCGTCGGAACTACAAGGAACACGTTTGACAATTCCATGAGGAGTGAAGTGCTGATACGATAGAAGAAGCTGTAAGTCTTCCTATGCTCCTCTGTCCCTTGTTCGCGTAGGTCGTTCAGATATCTGATAATTGTATCATCATGAACCGACGGGTCCATCACATCAGATAATTCTTGTACGTCAACAACCACTGCTGTTTCAAAGTAATAGGCTAGTGGAAATTCAGTAACGTGAAAGATGATGAACTTGTTTTTCGTTATAGCTTGGTAGAGATGTTGGAAAATAGCCTGTTTGGAATAAAGAGAGTTTACATCAAGAGCAGCGGGATTGAAGTTCTCAGCTTCATCCGACACAACCAGACGAAACATATCATCTAGCATATCTCCGTCGTAACCAATTCTGACAACATGATACGGTAGGTCAGGATTATTCTCTTCTTTTCGTTTTGTTGAAACAAGAAACTCATTGAAGTCACGTTGGAAAGTGTCAACTTCGTTATCATTGTCAGTAACGAAAAGTGATTGTGTGGGTGTATCTAGTGCTGAAACTACTTTGTCGTATGCTTGAAATCGAGCCTTCTTCTCTGCATCAAATCCTCTGAGAAGCGCCTCCAAGTCACGAGAAGTGTCAGCCAAGTTTTCCGCACCCACCGGTTATTACAAACCAGATCATCCCAAACGCACGAGAGGGGAGTTCAGGCCCTTTCCCGTACAGATGTAAGACGGTCCATCCACTAAGATGGTCATCACCATCACTCACGCTCAACCGCTTTACCACTAATATTCTTTGCCCACATGCGAGAGTAGGTGCAAACTCCAAGATTTTGGATTATAGAGAACAGTTCAGAGTGACATATCCACAAGTCTTATTCGGATTCTAGTTCAGGTACATTACGCCCACAGAAGAATTTGGGGTGAACCACCCTATGGAACATACATCCAAACTGATCAAGGGAAGCTTAAGCAGTAAATTAGAGGGAAAGAAAATCACCCTTTGTGTTACTGGAAGTGTTGCAGCAGTGGAATGTGTAGCCATCTCCAGAAAGCTCATGCGTCATGGGGCAGAGGTTTACACGGTGATGAGCAAGATGGGAACAAAGATAGTCCACCCATACTTACTCGAATGGGCTACAGGTAATCCTGTCATAACCGAATTGACAGGCCAGATTGAGCACATCACTCTTGCAGGAAAACATGAGGGACATGTGGACCTCGTGCTAATCGCACCTGCAACCGCAAATACAATTGGAAAAGTTGCCAATGGTATCGATGACACTCCTGTGACAACAACAGTATCTTCAGCTATTGGTGCGAAAATCCCCGTAGTTGTAGTGCCCGCGATGCACGAATCTATGTATGATCATCCAGCAGTTATCGAAAACATTGAGAAACTCAAGTCAATGGGGATAGGTGTTGTTTCCCCAAGAATGGAAGAAGCAAAAGCCAAGATTCCCGATGTGGACACTATTGTAGATTTTGTACTTGGAACCCTTGGACCAAAGGACCTTACAGATCAGCATTTCTTGGTTTCAGCAGGACCGACTCGCGGTTGGATAGACCGAGTCCGATTCATCACAAACCCATCCACTGGGAAGATGGGAATTGCTTTAGTTCACGAGTTGATTTCACGCGGAGCGACAGTGACTTTAGTATTGGGTCCAACTGCACAAATACCTCCAGCTCAAGCAAACGTGATCAATGTGACAACATCAGATGAGATGATGGAAGCTGTGATGAAGGCATTAGAGGATCAGAGGACGGATTGTTTCATTTCAACAGCAGCAGTTTTGGATTATGTACCATCTAAGAAAGAAGACCGCAAGATGGCCTCTGGAAAAAGTAGTCTTTCAGTAGAATTGATTCCTACAAAGAAAATCATAGAGGAAGCTCGCAAGAAATTCAAGAAACTTTTCATGGTTGGGTTTAAGGTCGAGTCAGGCATAACCAAAAAGGAATTGGAGAATCGGGCAAGAGCAAAGATCGATGCCGGAATATGTGACCTTGTTGTTGCCAATGATGAGCAGAAGAAAGGTGTTGCCTTCGAGTCCGATACGAATGAGGTTCTGATAGTCGGTTCTGGCAGTTCGGTAGACCATATCCCACTTGCATCTAAACGTGAAATAGCACATCACATTGTTGATGCAATTGTGAAGAAATTGAAGTGAGAGGGCGTACTCATAGAATATCCAAGAGTGCTTCGGCCATTCGTTTCATATCCATGAAGATGAGCCCTAACTGAGCATCCACCTTGGCCAATACAAGAAAGACTGCGCGATCTCCTACCGAGGTAATGAGTGTGTAACCTTTGTCACCCTTCACATAGATTTCAAGAAGATTTCCACGGTCAAGCTCCATTGTGGCTTTTTCACCAAGGGATGTGATTGCAGCACTGATAGCAGCAACATTTTCTTGTTCACTCTCGGGTAGAGCAGAAGCAATCATGAGACCATCAGGAGATACAAGTGCTGCACCCTCAACACCTGGAACAGTCTCAAAGTCACGGATGATTTTATTGATACTATCGACGCGAGTAGACATACTAGGACCCTCGACCAATCGGAACAAGGGTTAGTTTATGCAGGGAATATAAAACCCTATCGCAAATAGGCCAAAAATGCGCATTATACATCAAAGAACTCCTTTGGGTCGAACTTGCCATCTTTTTCTCTTTGTCTGCGTTTCTCTTCCTTGCTTCTTCCATCCGATTTTGACCGGGATCTCTTTTCAGGTTTATAATCAAATGAGTCGCCACGTCGTCGTCTAAGAACAAACCAACCAACAGCGGCAATAGCTACTACACCGCCTATTAATCCAATAGCAAGCAACGGGAATGGGCGAATGAAAAGATAGTCTTCGAAGACGATCGATAATGTATCAAAACCAGCTTTGCTAGCTTCAAGTCTGATATCGAAGGTCCCCACATGTGCACTGGTGAATTCACCCGTAAGTGTGATAGTGTACAATCCCAAGCCAACCTCAACATGTGCAGCTTCAGTATCGTTTACCCACACACGAAGGTTGGCAGTGTCAACACTATTGCCTTTTAGATCAGTCAGTTCAACAGCAATTGTTACTACGTCATTAGCCCAGATGACAATCTGGCTAAGCGAGATTTCCTTCACCAAGATTGAGGGTGAGTCACCCCATTCAATGACGTTTTCAACAAATTCATCCCGTGCAACTCCAGTTGGATCGGTTGTTGTAAGTACCAATTTTCCTGAACCTACTGAACTGGTAATAATTACTGGATTCGTACCATCAGTTGCTAGAACTGAGAAATTAGCCCATAGCGCACCGAAGTATCCCTGATAGTCCATCCCTGTACTCAAATCGTTTGGAATAGTGAGGAGAGGATGAGTTGTATCAACGATAGTTATTGAAGAACCAGTTCCAGTATCAACGAATGAAATTGGCCAGGGAGACCAATCAACAGCTCCGGATACACCCATAACAGCTAGTACTCCACCAGCTTGTACAAAATCTGCTATTGTATTAGTATGAAGCAGAAGATTGTGATTGAATATCGGAAGAGTATCGGGTTCAATAATGACAGTATCCCGGAGGAATAACAAGTCAGCGAAATCTGTGAAGTTTGAGTTCTCATAGTAGTCAAAGTCTGTAGTTATTGCGGATAGGGCATCTTGCAAGTATGTTGAAGACCCTAGTGCAGCAGTGGAGGGAACACCATGTCCGGGCATATGTGTATCAAAGACAGTAGAATCTGAATCAACCGAAGCAACATGAAGAGAAGACCCAGGCTCATATAGCCTAACAGAGGGGTCTCCAAAGAGTACCTGTTGATTTGCATAGTCGCGTGGATCACGATCGGGTATCGGATTTGCATAATCAGAAGATGTCAATGTAAGACCATTAGCAAGAGCTGCTCCTATTGTTTCACCCTCACTAAGTGATTGAGCGAGAAAAACAGAGAGCAAACCTGCTGGTTGGAAGTATACAGTTCGGGGTGCAGCAGTCACAGCAACTGCACCATGTTGCATAAGCATCAGAGGCATACCAGTCCCACCAAGAAGACACGCAGTCAAAATAACGAGGGGAGACCCAATATTGTCTAGCTCTGCTTCCAGTTCATCGGATGAGATAATTACATGATTTGCAGCTTCTGCACTGAAAGCAACAGGATTGACCAGCTGATTTGAGTCTGATGGGCTCTCACGAACAGCTAAGCTATCTTCGAACCCATAAGGAGCTTGGGCGTTTCTTAATGAGAAATATCCATGACCTGATGGTCTATCTGGAGGGTCTCTCGGTAATAGTGTCAGAGTCCCATGAGTACTTAGAGTCCACAATCCAACCTGGGAACTAAGTTGTGAAAATACTTCGTTAACACCAACTTCCTGCTCAATCACAAAACCAGCAGATGTAAGCGCTTCTGTTGTATTTTCCATCTGATTAAGCACATACTGATCTAGATTGTTATCGTTAACCATTGAACCATCTGTATAGGCATACATGCTAACAAGGGAAGTGTCTGCATTCTCAGCAGTAAGGAAGAGGTAGCGGTGTAATAGTCCTCGGTTAATGAGTATTGAAGCATCACTTGGATTTTCAGCAGGAATTCTACCCGGTTGAAAATCACATTGTAGAGACCTATCAAAGCTAATTGGTAGTAATGTAACTGGTGCAACAACCACAACCGGCTGTGGATCTGTGGAGTTGTAAGCCCCACGTACAGTCAAGAAGGTTTCAAAATCATCTACGGATTGCATCATAGAGAATTTGTTAGGAATACGTTCATCGTACCACCCATTCTCTGCACGATTATCATATTTGTTGATAACATAGATATTGTCGATTTCAGGACCTATCAGATATGGAGCCCATGTTTCCTGTGCTCTTGTAGTTAGGTAGTTATCATTTCCACATAATGAAAAGATTGGACTTCCATGAACTGCAGCTGAATAAGCCGCAGGTCCAAAGAATTCATTATTGTCACCAGTAGGTACAGTGATTACGATATCAGGATTCTCAGATAATGTGACAATGCTGTTAGATACTGCAGTGTAGGTATTAAGAGTGGTAACAGCTGCGAGGGCAGACAATTCAGTATCTAGTGTGGTAGTGTGAATATTAAGTGGATCAACGAGAACAACAGAGCTTATTCCAAGCCGATTTAATGCCCATCCAGTTTCTTCGGGAACTTGATTCACATCAACATATAGTAAGGGGATATTCATCAAAGAGGCAAGAACAGCCGCATTTGCTGCAGACTCCAAGTAGGCTTGAAGGTCAGTGGGAATTTCCGAGATTTCCCATGAGAGTTCTATGTTATTTTGCTCTTCGGTGGCATCATCCCAAGCAGCGATAACGGTCCATTCCCCTACCATGGGATATGGAAGGTCAATAGATTCTTCTCCAGGACTCGCAAGAATGCTTCCAGCAGGACCCCACATGACCAGACGACCGATAGGATCAATAAGTGCGAGGTTGAGATCTGTGGCACCATTATCCCAGGATAGTGATACATTGAACCACTCAGCATCAGAGGGTATTGTAACAGTTTGTGAGAAACCTGGATGATAATCAACTTCGCAATCCAAAGCGGTTGTACCTGAAGAATATCTGGTGACGTTCATTGTCCATTCACCATCATTTGTAACAGGCATCCAGAAATTAAGTGGAACAGGTGATTCAACGTAACCAGTATGTCTTGAGAAATACATCTGATTGTACACGGAGTAGTCTACAATTGTTCCAGAAGGATCAATCAGCTCATGCGTGAATATCTCTGAACCAGTCCAATTGAATCGTCCCTCAATCCACCCAGCCCATGAGGGCGGTGTAAAGGTAATACTTGAAGGAGCAAGATTGCCAGATACACTTCCAGCGAATTCTGAAAGTTGTGTAGTTCTATCCTGAAATGTATGTGTGACACTCCCAGTAGTAGGAGTCCCACTAGCAAACGTATCCCTTGAGAGCGCAATGATTGCGCTATCGCTTGTTCGCCATTCGGAAACGGCAATTGTTGCAGCAATATCGGCCGAACTGGATCCGGATATTCGTGGATAGATTTTGGTTCCAATATCATACTGAAGATTGGCGAGGTCAGTTTCGGTATAGTCACCAATGGCCATCACTTGTGTCAAGCCACCATCGATATCAGTATACTCAACCCAATCTTCTAACAACCACTCTTCACTCTCAGATCCTGATGTATAGATGAGGGGCGAGATATATTGAGTATCGTTGTGATTGAATACCGATGCTGGAATCGCCGACATATATGCAAAATCGTCAATGTAAGAATTAGGATCTGGGGCAACAACTGCAAGTCTTCGTAGAGGAACTTGAGAAGAACTAGCACTCGGTGAGAAGAGGTTCATAGGGGATACTTCTTGTGAAGTAGAAACATTTTGCAATGTCCCTGACAGTAATGGAATCAATGTAGAGCCCATTAATAGGATTAGGAATATTGGCGTGAGAATCTTTCCGTTCCGATAACTCAAGTGAGGTTCACTCCATTGGAAGACACTCCGAAGTGGTAAACTTAGTAAATAGAGTTTTCCTGTTGAGAGCTAATACCCAAACTGTAGTCGGAAGCAAATCAGTTGAAGAATAGTCAGGGGATAGATCTAACCAAGTATATCCCCAAGATTATCATCGGAAACTTCATTTTCTTCTGGAAGATTATCCCTTAGATCGTCGATGACTTTTCTAAGTCTTCGTCGAGTAGCTTTGGGAACATCCCACATCTTCTGTTCGGCTCTGTCAAGAACTTCTCTTGATATGTCAAAAATACCAGCAGCAAAGTAATTCGATGCAGCGTTCACAAACATCTCTGCGGCTCTCTTCTCATCACCGTTTGTTTCGGAGATATCTCCCAATAGTGATTGAGCATCAGCCATGCCAGCTTTATCTTCCATCTCTTCATACATCTTCAAGGCTTTCTTGATAGTTGCTTTTGCTGCAACCCAATCCTCTTTGTCAACATGAGCTGCGCCCATATCCATAACAACACTTGCAATTCCTTGAGTATTATCGAGAGATTTGTATGCTCTCTGAGCTTTCTTGAAATGGGTCATTGCTTCGTCAAAGCTTCCATTTCCTAAACTAGCCAAAGCAAGTCCATAAACAGTATCAGCGGAACCACTCTTATTTGCTGCTTTATCAAAGAGTTTCATAGCAGATTCAAGAGAGGTTAATGCTTCATCCCATCGTTCCAGATTGATACTGGCGACACCTAGATTGTACATAGTATCACAAGCACCAGTTTCATCCTTGATATCTTTGTAAATCTTCAGAGCTTCTTCAAAGCATTTGTGAGCTTCTTGAAATTCAGCAACTGACATGTAGATATTGCCCACTGCATTGTATTTCTTTGCAGCGTCATCTTTTTCTCCGGCTTTCAGAGCTGCTGCTGCCTGTTCAATCAAATCGGCAGGGTTCATAACATCTATTTCATCAGTTACTGGTTCTTCAGTCATTAGGCTCACCTAGACATTATCAATCGGTGCAGCCTATATTGCTTTTGATTCTTTCTAAAGAAACAACTTCATTTGCGCATGATGGTTACAGGGTTCTCTAGGATAGTTCGAACAGCATCTTTCACTACAAACTGCTCATCACCCACTTGAACCTCAAGGAGTTTTCTCAACTCGAAGCGACGTAGATAACCTACCGCCTGTTCTCGTTCAAGATTGAGATCCTTTGTCAATCTGCTTAGACCATCTTTTACGCCGTTGTATTCAGCAAACTTCCTAAAAACGGAGCTCCACTGCATCATAACAAGATATAGCAGAGTTCTCAACATGCTGTCAACATTCTCACCTGTCTTTGCAGATACTGGAAATACAGGTAAACCAGCAAGGAAACGCAAATTCTTTCTCAGTTGATCGACCGGACGAGATTTAGAATCATCTTGCTTATTCGCAGCAACAACACAAGGCACACCAGGTAAGAAGAAGGCAATTTCACGGAAGAATAGTTTGGCTCGCTTATCGGATTCAGGATCTACTGAATCAACAACGAAAATGATACCATCAGCTCCTTCGCTGAGAATCTTTCTCATTGTCCTGAATCTAAGGAGACCAGGAGTACCAAACATGAAGACATTCATTCCATCCACATTTGCAAGACCATGATCCATCGCTATTGTAGTACCTCGACGCTCGATATTGATACAAGCTCCGTTGGTAATGTGATGAATCATCTGACTTTTCCCGGCTTCATATGGACCTGTTACAACAATTTTCATTCCTCAACACCCATATCCATAGCTTGGTCTGCATTTTTTGTTAACGTATGGGTGTTAAATGGTTTGTCGTGATTAATCCTCATCTATTCATAATGCGCAATTTAGTGGCGCTTTTTAATACTGGGAGTGAATTTTGATAAAACTAAAAATAAGTAGAGACCGGCTGCTCGCAGCAGCAAACCTCCAATACCCGTCCATATGGTTTCGGGTATCTTCACGGGAATTCGGTCTCGATAAACTGAACATCTTGTGCTAATGAGGCACAAGGTGATCCATTGGATTTCATGACTTTTCCAACAGTCCAACAGGGCAGACCATTGTCCGCCAGTAGTTTCTTGAATAATTCAACTTTGGTCGAATCCATGAAAGCTAGTATACCTCCAGCGGTTTCGGCACCAAAGCCAGATGCAAGCTTGTGACCAAAGAACTCTGCGAGCTCGAGAGAACCTTTGATTACGGGCATTCTGTCAATAACTACATGAACACCACTTAGTTCACTCACATTGTTAGCATGACCAAGAAGTCCAAATCCGGTAATATCTGTCGCAGCAGACACTCCAACCTTGTTCATTGCTTGTGCAACTTCAAGATTGCTTTTTGTCATTATTCGAACAGCTATATCCTGTATCTCAAGTAGAGATTGTTCATCAAACTTGGCCAGCAGTGCATCACGCTTCTCATCTTTTAGATCCCTATAGGATCTCATTGCTGGTTGGACGCCTAGCGGTTTAGTGAGAACTGCAACATCTCCAGGTTTTGCTCCACTCGAATACACAATGTTTCGAGGGTGGGTTACCCCAAGAGCTATACCACCAAATACGGGACAGGGGTTATGGATGGTCTGACCACCCGCAAGTTTAGACCCAAGGTCCTCCATGAAGCAACTCATTCCTTTGAGTACTCCGACAACGATTTCCTCTGGCATATACTTGGGATAAGCAAGAAATGCCTGAAGGGATACGATATCAGTCGCCCCCATTGAGAATACATCGTTTGTAGCATTACAAGCAACGATTTCTCCTTGAATATGGGGATCATCATGAATTGGTGTGAAGATGTCAACATTTTCTACAACTGCTATATCATCATTAACGATGCGGACCACAGCATCATCACCAATATCTTCACTTTGAGAATCCTCAGCGAGAAGACCAGCAGTAGTGAGAAGTCTTGTAAGATCACTCTGTTTGACTTTACAGCTTCAGCCATGAGTTGTTACCATTGCAGTCAATCGTATATCAGGCACTTGGTGACATTTCCTCCTGGTTACTTTGTGGGTTGATTAACCCCAGACCTAGTTCACCCTATCATGATAATAAATCTCTAGGTTGACACTTCATAAGCCTTATAGCGAGTGCAGCAAGATGTTGCGAAACACGAGGAAGTGAGTAAGATGGACATCGAGAAGGTTTCAGATAACGTGTATGAGATATCGCAGGCAACTCAGCAATGTATGAAGGTACCAGTGAGGATCTATGCTTCAGATGGATTAGTTAAGAAAATGAAGCAGGATGCAACCTTCAAACAAGCAACCAATGCTGCATGTCTCCCAGGAATATACAAGCACAGTATTGTGCTCCCCGATGGACATCAGGGATACGGATTTCCAATTGGTGGAGTTGCTGCAACCGATTATGAAAATGGAGTCATATCGCCAGGCGGAGTAGGATATGACATCAACTGTGGTGTAAGAGTTCTGAGAACTAATCTTGACGAAGGTGATGTCCGTCCAAAAGTAAGGCAACTCATCGACCAACTCTTTGCAGATGTACCAACGGGTGTTGGAAAACAAGGGAAAATCAACTTACGAACCCATAGCGGTGTCGATGAAGTTCTAGCAGACGGTGCCAAGTGGGCAGTCGAGGAAGGATACGGATGGGATGAAGACCTCGACCATCAAGAAGCAAACGGTAGACTAGACATTGCTAATCCAGCTGATGTTCCTGGTACTGCAAAAGAGAGAGGTCTCAAACAGAGCGGCACTCTTGGTTCTGGAAACCACTTCTTAGAGATCCAACTTGTTGACGAAATTTACAATGAAGAAGCAGCTAAGATTATGGGCATCACAAGAAAAGGACAGGTGATGGTCATGATTCACAGTGGTTCTCGAGGTCTCGGACATCAAGTTTGTTCTGAATATATTCGAAAAATGACTCAGGCAATGCGTAAGTACAATATTGAAGTTCCAGACCGCGAACTCTGTTGTGCTCCAACAACAACACCAGAAGGTCAAGCATACTTGGGAGCAATGAGTGCAGCTGCGAACTATGCATTTGCAAATAGACAAGTTATGATGCACTGGACCAGAGAAGCATTCGGTAAAATCATGGGCCAGTCGCCTGAAGACCTTGATATGGGTCTCATTTACGATGTTGCTCATAATATAGGCAAAGTGGAAGAACACGATATTGATGGAAAGAGAAGGAAAGTCGTGGTCCACAGAAAGGGAGCAACCCGTGCATTTCCAGCTGGACATCCAGATATTCCCAGCAAGTACCGGGATATTGGACAACCCGTCATTATTCCAGGAACAATGGGAACTGCATCATACATCCTTCTAGGTAATGAGAAAAGTATGGACCTTTCATTTGGTTCTACTGCACATGGTGCAGGCAGATTCATGAGCAGATCCCGAGCAAAGAAACAGTTCTTTGGAAAAGAGGTCCAGGACAAGCTTGCTAGTGAAGGGATACTCGTAAGAGCTACAAAGGGTATTGTGATTGCAGAAGAAGCACCGGGAGCTTACAAGGATGTAGACGAGGTAGTCAGGGTATCAGATGCTGTCGGAATCGCTACCAAGGCTGTCAGATTGAGACCCATCGGTGTCATCAAGGGATGAGCCTAGTTCTCGTTCTTTACTTACAATATCTGCTAAGACAACAGCAACACCCAACAGAATAATGAAAAATCCAATCCAGACAAGTGGAGCAGGATAGAGCATGAATATGAATGCTCCAAGGAGTGTTGCGCCGATAGGTTCCCCGAGAACTGCTGCGGACACCACATATGCTGGCACTTTAGTGAGTAGATAGTTATTGACTGAATGTCCTAAGACAGTGGGGAAAATCGCCAATCCAATGAATATCAAAATTTCAGTTGGGTCGAAGACCAAGACATCAAAACCAAACGGCACACAGAGGACGAGAGTAGTGATTGCTGCGAAAAGGTAGACGATAGATGTGTAGATTGTTATTGGCATTCCTTTGGCGAATTTTCTTCCTCCAATGAAGTAGATTGCAAGGAAGACAGCACCAGATAGAGCTAGTAGATCCCCACTTAGAGCACCAAAGTCAATTCCACCATAGTCCACCCAAACGAGAAAAATAGCTCCACTTACTGCCACTAGGATACCAGCCCAAGAGCGTCTACGAAGTGATTCTCCTAGGAAGATAGTGGAAAAAATTGCAGTGAAGATAGGAGATGAGTCCACAAGAACCACACTAGCAGCTATTGAGGTCATCTCTAATGATTGAAACCATGTAGAGAAATGTAGAGATAGAACAACACCGATGCCAGCTAACCAATGCAGATTATTACGCACCTTAGGCGTTCGAAGGGCAGAGAGGTCACCTCGTGCTGCACCAATAACTGCCATGAATATTGCACCATAGAGTGTTCTCCAGAATACTTTGACCAGTGAGGGAGATGTACTAGCAATAATGAGAATACTGGCACTGGAAACCATTGAAACCGATAAAACAAGAAGTAGGACCACCTTGAGTTTACTCGTTGACTCATCGATAATCGAGGTACTCATTATTCTCCTCCACTGATTATACTTCCACACTCAACACAATGAATCTTATCTTCGATAACTTCTGCAACTTGACTATCACAATCAGCACATTTCAAAACAAGTAGACTATCCAAATTGAGACCGCGCAATATTCGATCAACATCATCCAAGGAATCATAGACGAATAGAACTTTACCAGGAGCTCCCTTAACCATCTTTGAGAGCTTTTCAATATCTCCATTATAGAATAGAAGAAGAGGTTTCATCGATTCTATAGAGAGCATTAGCTCCATTCCAACTCCAAGAGACGGATTGGAAATCTCAGCAATCACAAGATCACTTTTCATTACATTTTCTACATCGCGCTGGTATATTACGTGTGGTGTAGCAGGTCCTAAGAATTGAGGTGCAAAAACTGCGATTCCTTTGTCCTCTAATGCTTTGATTACCACTGTGCAAAAGTCATCCTTTCGGAGACCACTATGAATTATCGGAGCAGAAAGATAAGCTAGAACCATACCGATTCGCCTCGAGTGTAAGAAAAGATGATTATTCTTCAATTGCGGTTTTCGATTCAGAAAGAGCGCCGAGTTCTGTTATTGAGAGTACGGATCCATCATCTTCCATTATTTCATATTTTCCAGAACGACCAAGAGAGAGTTGAACCACTCCACGCCATTCTTTGGCCCAACCATCTTCGATCTTAATGACCATCCCTGCAGATAGGTCAGTACCTTCGTTGAATCCCCATAAGGAAAGAATAGAAGAACCCGAATCATCAGCAATAAGGACCTCTTTCAACATGGTTTTTCTCCCAGCTCTTGTCTTGACGATTTTTGCTGGAGCAATTGATACTATACGAACAAGAAGATCGTTTACATTCTTACCAGGTTCAACTTCTGCTATCTTCAAGGCTATCACTCACTGATTATTCATGTTCAAACCTACAAATCAGTGTTCCGCAAGGTAAGAAATACTCAGTACTCATCCTCATCGGATTCTACAAAATCTAGGAGGTCACTCAACTCTTTGAGTGAATCATTATCAATTGGTAGTTGGTCCTCATTATCGTCGTTATCGTCTTCGGAAACAGAACCTGAAACAGCCTTGTCAAGGGGGCCAAGAATTGATTCCAACTCAACAAGAGAGTCTGCATCAATCTCTTCAACATCTGCGTCTTCTTCTTCATCAGTTGGAAGCGCCTCATCACTGCTCATTGCCTCGAGAGCACCATCCAATTCTTCATGAGGGACTTTATCAATCTCTGCAGAGATTATATCATCCGCTTCAAGAGCTTCGAAAATAATCTCCTTTGCCATTCTAACATCGTGTTCATTTGGTACAACGACAACCTTGGGTTCGGTAACCTTTGAAGAAGCAAAGATTTCATCATTTTCTGGAACAGTAACTATAGGCTCATCAGACTCTACTTCAATAGATACTTCTCCACTACTTTCGGATACTATATCTTCCGTAGCTTCTGAAGATAATTCGAAACTTATCGGTTCCTCTGTAGAATCTTCTAACTCATTCAAAGCAGCCAATTCAATTTCTTTAACCTCTTCATGTGCGTCTGCAAATTGAATTTCTAACGGATCTGTTGCTTCGATTTCATCAGTTTCAGTTACATCGATTTCGATTTCTTCTTCAGTCACCTGGACTTCTTCAACTATGGGCTCAGCTTCTTCTTCCTCTTCAATCTCAGCCTCTTCAATTACTTCTTCAGCTTCCTCTTCTTCTTCTGCTTCATCATCAGATACTTCTTCGACGACTTCTTCAACAATCTCATAGCCTTCCATATCTTTGATTATGTGACCATCTTCATCAACGAGTACCTCTTCAACCACAGTTTCATATTCCTCATCATCTTCGATTTCTTCTTCAGCAAGTGCTTCAATAGCGTCTGTTTCTGCAATCGCTTCTTCTGTGGCTGAATCAGTGAATTTCATAAGTTCACTTGCAGGGAGATCTGGAAGTGCAACTCCAACATATTGGGATGCGGCAGTCATCAGAATTCTCAGCATCTCATCACGTCGTGCCTTATCGATGGCAACCATTGGATAAGTAGGGATTCCAAGAATTTTCTGAACGACCTCAGGTTTCATAGCGTTAGGTTTGTCTTGCTTGTTAGCCATGGCAAAGACTGGAACCTTCGGAGCGTCACGTTTGATAAGTTTGAGAATATCTTTGCTGATGATAACATTACGGAGGGTAGAATCACACACCAAGAATATGACATCAGCCCCATGGAAATAGAATCGCCAAAGTGTTCTGAAGCGTTCTTGTCCTGCGAAGTCCCAGAGAACAAGTGAATAGTTACCAAAACGAATGTTCTCGACAGTTTCCAAGTTCAAAGCAATTGTTGGAACGTATTGTAGTGGAGGAGTATCACCTAGAAGTAGGTGTAGAGTTGTTGTCTTGCCAACACCACCTTCTCCGACAAGTGCAATTTTGAGTCTAGTAACGACTGAGGGTTCAATCAATCGCTCGAAATTCTCGCAGACCTTTTCCAAACCGGATTTAGAGAGTACCCGCTTGAGTACTTTTCTTGCTGCATCAACCTTCTCGAATACGCTACTTTCATCCTCATCTTTGTCAGTGACGAAAACTAGGAGAACATCTGAAATGATATCCTTTGCATGGAATTTGTATTCACCCACAGTGAGTGCCAATTCTGCGACCTCATCATGTTCAGATCGAAGATCTTCTCGTGTCGAAACAAATTCTTCTAGAACATCAGTTGCAATATCTATTGGCCAGTACTTGGTTCCTGCTAAGATTTCCTTGCTGGAGATGCGTATGAGAAACGTGTTATGGATCAATTCACATTCACCGGTTGAGGATTTGGTCGGGAAGCTGTAATCTCAGAGCCCACTCGACACTAGGTTAAAGCTATGGGAGTAGATTAAGTAATATTGTGTGTATCCCAAGCAATATCCGAGTAATAATTCAGGTTAGATGTCGGGGGTTCAGAGAACCCCAAACATCCGTTGGAGCGTGTACTTCCACAGAGACGGAAAATTCGTTTATGCGCAAGAACAGTGCAGTTTTCACTGCATTAGGGACTAGAACTCGTGGGACCGTGTATTGCGAGTTCCTGACGGGGGAAGTCCGCCTCCCGTACGAAGTTCACAACAAGAAACAAGCCAAATCGGCATATAATGGTTTCTAGGTTGATAATCTGTAATCTGCTATCGTAGTAGTCGCAGATTCAATGTATGACTTTTGTGAATCTCGCAGACTTCTATGATACCCACTCTTCAGTGATTAAAACAATGCAGAGGGCTTTAATGAATTATCGTGGGAAGTTATCTCTCAATAGACGAAGATGTTGATGAACCATTTCCATTGCCTTGATATCATCAGGAGTCTTCTCCAAATCAGTAACCAGAGTCTGCAAGAAATACTCAGGGAAGAATAGCCGTACCCGGATATCATTGAGCAAGAAGAGCCATTTATCAAACTCACCAGATGGACCCTTTCTTCTCTTTTCAGAAACTACTCGGAATTTCTTGAGTGTCTGAATAGCTTCTTTGAGCTCCTTCGGAGGGATTCCTAAGGTTGCTTCAAGCTCGGAGATGTTTGCCGGTCGACGTCTAAGCTCTGAAAGAGTATCATAACAGTCTGGGTCAGCAAGCACTTGTGCTACTGAAACTGTATCTTCTGGTGTCTTCTGCCACTCAGTTAGAAATTCTAGTACTTCGGTTTTATATTCAGCAGCAAGTTCAGGATCGAGAACACCACTAGCAGCTTCCATTGCTACCAAGGGTGGAGCACGAAAGACTTCAAGGTCTTTAATCATGAAGACACAGGTTCTTCCAATTTCGTCAACCCACTCGGACTTAACAAGACCAAGCTCTTCGAATGGAGCGATTATAGAATCTACGCTAACACTCGGTAGACCTGTAACCATCTTTAACCACTCTTCAAGCTCCTCTTTTGATATCCCACCCTTCCAAAGCTTAGGAAATACGGCGCGAGATACTTCATCAGAGAAGAGACGGGCCAGACGAGATTCATCAGTCATTCCTGCAAGTCGGATAATTCTACGGTAGGTGTTATCAATCTCATCCTGCAGTTCAGCATCAGTTAGAGATACAACTGCATTCGTTAATGGAGTTACAACCGAAGTGATTGCAGCTTCATACATCTTTGGATCTTCAGAAGGAGTAAGTAAGAGAGAAACACAATACTGTTCTTCTTCTCGTACAATTCCAGTGTAGTAAGAAGCTACACTATACTCTTCTCCACCAATTCGTATGCTCAGTGATGAAAATCCTGCAGTAGCATCACCCATAGCATGTGATGTAAAGATACGCATGATTTCCGTGTTAAGATCTTCGCGATAGTAATCAGCAAAATCAGCTGGTACTTTCGATTTTAGCACGGCACCAATCTTTGAGTCCCAATCTATAAGCAGCATTGCAACGGGCATTTAGCTTCTCTCCCAGTCCCAAGGGATATACTCTGCATAGAGCTAGAGTAATTACGTTTTGGCGAGTCACACTAAAAAACCTTGTCACTAGTTGGTCCGCGAACGTATTATCTAGATATATCCAGCGCCCCTAAGGGCTCTATCCTTTTCATCTTTGTGATGAAGCTTTCCTACATTTGATTCCCTGTATTATCTCGTCGTAGACTTGAGTTATAACTTCTTCTAGGGATTTGCATGAATCAATGACCTTGAAGGTGCCACTATCTTGTTCAACCATTTCAAGGTAATTTTTGCGAACTTGGATTAGCCTGTCAAGTTTTTCAAATTGCAGATTAGCTTTCCCAGTTCTTCTAGTGGCACGTTCCAATCCAATATCCGCAGGTACATCTAGGACGAACACAATATCTGGTTCAGGAGCTCCCAGTTCTTTTCGGTTTAGTTGTAAGATTTCGCTCCAGTGAAGATCCAAAACGGTTGATTGGTATGCGCCAGAGGCAAAGAAGTACCGGTCCATGAGGACTACTTTTCCATCTTCGAGGGCGGGATTTATCCTATTGGTTATATGCCACTCACGGTCCTTGGAGTAGAGATCAAGTTCTTCCTCTGGACTTAGTTCACCAGCTGGCGAGCGAGCTCTAATCTCTTTCCCCCACTCACTCTCAATCGTCGGTTCTCTAAGACGGATTGTATCGTATCCATCAGACTGTAGTTTCGTCAATAACTCTCCACAGGCACATGTCTTACCAGAACCATCAATGCCCTCAAGGACAAAGAGGAAACCCTTGCGATCAAATTCAGTTGTCAAATAGTAGATTCCCCTGATTTCTCACTCTTGGTTTTCCAGAGGCTAACCCGTATAGATGCTTCGGTTTAGAACCTCGTTCTCAGTACGAAAATAGTAACTCTTAAATTCGTCATGTTGTAGGATAGGTTATCCTATCCTATGAGAGATGAGCAATTGTGAAACGAATTGGAATAATCACAGGCATAATTGTTGCATTCCTGTTAGTTACTCCTGCAGGTACGCAGGTTATCCAATTCGATGAACAGAGTATTCCTGCAGCAATAGGAATAGACCTCACAATTGATTTTGGAAACGGAACAGTTACCAATTACACTGGATTATCTGCCACGAATGTATACAACCTTACTACTGCTATCTTCGATGTTGATGCAAGATGGGCGGGAGACCGTGTTTACATTGATGCAATCGATGGAGTTTCTCGAGATGAAATTCATGGTTGGCAATATTGGGTAAACGGTAACTATGCAACTGTTGCGGCGAATCTGTTCACCTTGGATGATGGAGATTTCGTACTCTGGAATCGAACAATATCTGGGTTTCAGAATCAAACAGAACCAGACTCTTCAGCCCTTATCGGAGGTTTGTTGATTGCAGGTGGTGGACTCGTATTTCTAGCTCTTCTCTACTGGAGATCAATCAGGAGATAACAATTAGATGAGTAAGAAACCAATCATTGTAGTTACGTTTCTGATAGCACTGCTTTCAATTAGTGCCATTGGGAGAAGTATGGCATATGCTAACGATATCCAACCAGTCCAAGATGCTAGTACTGTTGCAAAGTGGGAAGTCACTCATGCTCCAGAATCTGCATTTTCTATGTGGTTTACGGAAGGAGGTAACTGTCTAATAGAAGATGGAAGTACTATTTCGTTCAGTGTAGGTAATATCAATGAAGATGTCGAAGGTCTTCTCAGTGTCGGAAATGTATCAATACTTACGAATGATACTGATGTGGCAAGAGACCTTGTTCTAGGTATTGGTATTTTCTCTCCGTTTGAACCAGGCTTATTCGTAAAAGTAGGAGCAAGTAATATTGATGCATTGAATGACAGCGCATACGCTGCCGCTGCAAGAGTAGATCAATTTTCCATGAATGGCACAATGATCTCTACATATGAGAATGTAACAATTGGTGAAACTGAATACGAAACTATCACTCTCGACTACGAGCAAGACCCAACAGGTGCAGGAGACCCACAGAGAACTAGGCTAATCTATGATATAACATCGGGAGTTCTTCTCTATGCAAATACAAGCTATTGGTTTGGATTTAACAATACGACACCATATTGGTTGGAGATCGAATTCATAGAAATATCACATGATGGAGGGTACCTTCCACCTACATCATTGTACCCAATCTTAATCGCTAGCGTAATCATTATTCTTCTCATCGTAATGATTGTGCGAAAAAGAATGTAAACTCAATATTGGTAGTCAATTGGAAGAATACACACCGTTCCACACTTCGAGCCGAAGTCGGTGGGTTGCAGTAACAGCAATCATGTCGGCTCTTGCTCTTGTGGGAAACTATGTTCTAGTAGCCATTCCTAACGTCGAGTTAGGTTCAGGGATTCTATTCCTTACCGCATACCTCTTTGGATTATCAATGGGATTTTGGTGTGTACTTATCGTTTCAATTATCTATGCATTCTTCAATCCTTGGGGACCCTTCATCCCAACGATTTGGCTTGCCCAGATTGTAGGGTGGCTCTTTATGGTCATAACAGGATATTTGATGAAACGTCAAGTTAGGGACACCAACTGGACAAGGACCAGGATTCTTGAAATAGCAGTAGTTGGAGCAATTGTTACTCTATTCTTTGATCTTGTTACTACCCTTGGATATTCAATATGGTTTGGAATACCCTATTTCGTTGCAGTTATTGCAGGCTTGGCATTCATTGTTCTGCACGTGATTTCAAATGCGATTATATTCCCAGCCATAGTACCTAGACTCGATAAAACATTGAAGAGTCAACTTGACCCAATATTCAACAATAACAGACCTCCGAGCTAAGAGTAAAAAGAGAGCTAATCTAAGACAATAATGAGTGTGAAATAATATGACGTGGAAGGAAGAGTTCAATCAGTTATCTGAAGCAGCTGATGGCCGAGTTGCACCAGCATTCAAACCCTATCATGCGGCGGTTGCCTTGATTCTCATCGGTAGAGAACAACCTTTGGGCAGATACGAACTCTGCGAGAAGATGTCTATAGGAGAGGGCAGTGTTCGAACTCTATTGAAACGTCTATCTGAGGCAGGATACATAGAAGCAGAAGGCAAACAAGGACAACGGCTCACATCCAAGGGAAAAACTCTGTTTGATAGTATATCCCGCGACATCCCTATCGGATTAGCCCTTAATGTGAGAAGATTGGTGATGTATGAATTTGCATTTGCCAATATTGTCAAAGGACTCTCTTCAAAGATCACAGATGGTGTCAGACAACGGGATGAAGCAATAATTCAAGGGGGATATGACAAAGCAGGAGCATCCACACTAATTCTGAAGAATGGGAGCGTGGTGATGCCTCCAGATGATTTCCATATTCTAACTGTCTATGAAGATGAAACCCTCCTGGTGGTTGAAAGTTTACGACCAGAGGAAGGAGATGTCATTGTAATTGGTTCAGCTGATGATGAGAACCTTGCTAGAGAGGTTTCCATGGCAGCAGTAATGACCCTCTTCTGAAGGTGATCTCATGCAATCTGATCTATTTGGAAATGTACCTGAGATTGTCATTGATATCCACGAAACCGGAGGTAAATCCATCAATTCTGTCAAGCATTTGATTTCCATGATGGATAAGGAAGGAATCAGGTACACAATTGAAAAGATTCCAATCGGGGACATTCTTGGTTCAGACGGAATTGCAATAGAACGTAAAACTGTGAATGACTTGGTCAACACTCTGAAGGGAAGTGCAGCAGGAGTACCTCGCTTCACAAAACAAATGGATGCATTGTTAGAGTATGAGAAACCGTATGTCCTACTTGAGAATATTCTAGCAATTAGAAGAGACCCCATGAAAGGATGCGTGTATATTCCCTTCTCATCAAAACAGACCAAGGGAAAACCATTCTTTGTAACAATGGAGAGAGCAGCATACATCCACCCAAGTTCTCTAGATGCATTAATCGAGAGTATCCGTGAACGGGGAATACCTGTTCTAATGGGATTCAATGCACTACATTCTGCAGGACTTCTCTTTGGAACACTTTTCGGTGAAAAAGGAAAACGAAAGAAATCAGGGCAACGACTTCCAGTGATACGAACAAGAAAGGGTCTGGATGGTGTCGCAGACGAACAGGAGTTCTTCATTGCAGGATTTCCCGGAGTCAATGTAGTAAGGGCAAGGAGTCTTCTTGAAAAATTCGGATCTCCCTTTGATGTTATCACAAGTACTGATGAATGGGGAGAAATCTCCGGAATTGGATCCAAAACTATTGCCACTGCTAAGAAGATGCTTCACACCAAATATGAGCCGGAAAATGAAGAAAATCCTGCAGAAGACGCTGAAAAATAGTCAACAACCTTGACACAAAGGTTAAATTGACATACTATTCTATGACTATAGAATACCTAGATTATGGTGATGAATAATGGGAGACATTCGTCTAGCAATTGCAGGACTTGGAAATTGCGCTTCAGCACTCATTCAAGGAACACACTATTACCGCAATTCGAAAGCGGGAGAAGAAGTTCCAGGTCTCATGCACGTAGATTTTGGTGGCTATTTTCCAAAGGATATCAAAGTCGTAGCAGCCTTTGAAGCAAATAGAAAGAAGATAGGACTCGATGTTGCAGATGCAATATGGGTCGAACCCAATTGCTGTGTAAAATTTGCACCAGACGTTCCACAGACTGGTGTGAAAGTTCTACCGGGACCAATTTCCGATGGCGTTGCACCACACATGAGAGAACCCTTCTTTGCATATGATGAGAAGGAAATCGAAGCAGTTGATGTTGCCGAAGAACTCAGAAAGTCAAAAGCTGATGTTCTAGTAACTTATCTTCCAGTAGGAAGTGCAGATAGCACTAGAATCTATGCTCGAGCAGCTCTAGAAGCGGGCGTAGGATATGTGAACGCCATTCCTGAGTTTATCGTATCAGATCCGAATTCAGAAATTGCACAAGGATTTGAGAAAGCAGGAATACCATGTGCAGGAGATGACATCAAGAGCCAATTAGGTGCTACAATTCTCCACAGAGTTTTAGCTCAACTATTTGACCAGAGAGGTTTGATTCTAGAGAATACATACCAGCTTAACATTGGTGGAAATACTGATTTCGAAAACATGCAGGTAGAAGATAGACTAGCCTCAAAAAGAATCAGCAAGACTGAAGCAGTTACAAGCTGTGTAGACTACGAATTGCCTACTAAAATTGGACCTAGCGATTATGTCCCATTCTTGGATGACAACAAAGTCTGTTATATCAGTGTGAGATCAAGAGCTTTTGGAGACCTACCACTTGACCTTGACCTGAAGCTTTCAGTACAAGACTCACCAAACAGCGGTGGTGTAATCATCGATGTGGTCAGAGCAGTTAAGATTGCTATGGACCGAGGTATTGGTGGAGAACTCTCTAGCATTAGCTCATACAGCTTCAAACACCCAAGATATCAAATCAACGACTTCTTAGCAAGAACCCATGTTGACGAGTTCATCGAGGGCAAGAGAGAGAGATAGTTCTCTCATCAGACAGTGGGACCGGTTAGGACACCTCCGTTGCCCTCGAACTCCCGGTAACCATAGACGGATTCCTCTATCTGAGGTCAATAGACTTCTTGGGAAGATGCATCGGAACCTCATCAGAGAACCATCCTCAAAGAAACGAATTGCTATCTATGAACGAGTTTCTGGACACAGACAGAAGACCGATGGGACCTTGATAGACAACTGAAAACTCTCACTAATGAGTGCAGGAAACACTTCAGATCAAATCTTTGCAAGATTTCATTCACCAACGACATACTCGGTACTTGTTATATTAAACACAACTCAACAGAACTTCATCATAAAACTTGATGGATTTATTAGGAAGGTCGCGGATAGATATGTGAGTAGGAGTTGGTATGGATCAATGGCGAATGCACAGTCTAGTTTTTCGTTACATGCCCTCAATTACATAACGAAACTCCCCCCTCCTACCACGATTATCTGTGTGTTCGCCACCCTCTAATTTGAATGCTGATTTTGTTCAAGGAGCAACAATGACTGTGGTGAATGTTTCGGCAATACTTTCTGCCGGAGAGATTGCCTATATCTATTGGGAATCATCTACAAAGGCTAGAATAT
>Ga0114923_10000139_pt1 | contig 55963 bp, 55 predicted proteins | sample SumtaG_FD_89578 | JGI IMG/M metagenome (GOLD analysis project Ga0114923, IMG submission 89578) | Deep subsurface microbial communities from Indian Ocean to uncover new lineages of life (NeLLi) - Sumatra_00157 metaG | ecosystem: Environmental > Aquatic > Marine > Oceanic > Sediment | place: near... | reverse complement strand
GGTGGACAGTTTGGGATATCACCGCAGGCCTCTCGTGTCTCGTCGATCCAGCTCTCGTCCTGGAACGGACTTCCGGTCCTTTGAGCAAGGGAAAGCATACCGACCACAACAACCACAAGGATCACTGAGAACATGACCACGCAACCACCGATGCGTGATCTGGTGACTACTGCCCGCCCAAACTGTCTCTTGGTCACTGCGACCCACCAAACCTTCGCAACTCCGCTTATAGAGCGCATCCTGGTCACAACGCATGTGCACGGCTGCACGGTGGTCCTGTTTCTCATCATACGCAACTCATTGCGGACATCGCCATTGTAGCGGTTTCTGATTCATTAGTCACTACTTGACGTCGAAGAGCCGTTCAATCACTTATCTCTCATCACTCACCGCAGAGATTGCGCATCATTAGACGGCTTTCGTTGCGAGAGCTTTGTTGGTTTGGATCTTTGGCCATTCCGTGTTGCCTCACGTAGGAAAGTACTCGAACTACCATTCGTTGCCTCTGAATTGCATTGTCGCGTCTTGTTAATGTAGGCTGGGATGAGGAGGCTGGGACGATGATGCAAGCTGTCGGTAGAAGGCTAGTGTGTTTTGGTCATTGGCGTCTAGTGGCATTACTAGTTGTTGTGGCTGTGCTTGTCATTAGCCTGACGGGATGTTTTGGCTTGCCATGTGGCGATGGCCAAGCAGTGGCGGAGCCTACTTCTTTGTAAACCGCCCCAAGAGATGTTCGAGATAGGCTCGAATCAGCCTGTTTCGGGGACTCTTGGCCAGTTCCTGGCTATAGAACGGAAGCACCAAGAAGCCAGCCTGCAAGGGTGTTTGAAACGATTACGATACAAGCTGGAGCATGAACGCGCTGAGGGTCTTCGAAACAACGTCACGCACGCGCGCACGGAGGTCAAGCAACTGCACCATGCACTGGTCAGATACCACTAACACTCTCTCCGGCGTTTCTGGCGGCGTGTGATGCAGATAGGAGCAGGTTCCCGAGTGCTTTGGCGCGTCAACCAGGAACGGAACGAAATCGACATGGAATCCTGAAGCGTCTTCAGAAGGATGCCGCGTGGTAGACTCAAGAACATGAAGATGGCAGGCAAGCAACCTGTTTTCATCGGGGAGCATGGACGTGCTCAATCGAACATCCGAGGTTGGCAACGGATGAGGCGATGGGTTGACAACCTTTCAGTGATACCATCGGTTGAGGAGATCGGCGTGCGTACTGAGGCACCTTACAGCATGCATGATGTGGCGGGCATGATCCAGACGCGTCCATGTCGCGGGGTATCGCCACTGATTCATGTCTGCCAGCGACAGCGGACGTGTATGACAGCGAATAATAAGTGCTGGTACACCTAATCTCGCTACCCCTGCAACAAAAGAAGGCTTTTGTTGCGTGATCTACAGCCGTCTCACCCACGACACGAAATGGCAGCTTTGGGGGGAAAGGTGCAATAGCAACTGACGCGTACATCGAGACCTGGTCCAGAACTAGAGTTGGTGTGTGAAGAATCGAAAAGAGGAATGCGACTTCTGCACGAAGTACGTGTTGCATCGCGTTAGGAAGTGACAGTTCTCCCTAGAGAACTGCTGACCTTTGGAACTCTTCAGTGGCCTGCAGAGGATGAAATCCGGGAACTACTCCATCAGCTGCAAGTTTGCAGCGGCTCGTGATTGTGTATCGTCATACACAGTCAGATATCGTCCTATCCGGCTCCCTTGCCGCACAAGCAATCGCTAAGCAGCTCTGATATTCCAGATGCCAGCCTCTTCAGTTGCTTCACAGCGAATACGAGCTGATGCGTCCTCGCCCAGTAGCGGGAAACAAAGAGTGTAGACCCCTAGGGGATTTCCAAGATCCGCATCGGAATCAGTGCCAAACAGGCCGGCGATGTCTGCGATACTCCGTTTCCCCTTCCCTCTATTTGTCCCATCAAACGTCCGGCTTACATTCCATTCTTGCAGGTAATGCCCTGTGGCCTCTAGATGCCCCTTGACCTTGCCGTCTTCCATGCTGATGGTGGCTTCAGTCATTGGTACTTCAAATGAATGGCTAGTGCTGTCTCTCCTCATTTTGCTCCCGTTCAACGAGGAGAGAATAGCGACCATCATCTTGGCCAGCAAACCGCGTCTAGTTAGCGAGTCAGCCGTTTGCCTATCTCGGCGACATAAGCTCCGGGGGCAGGCCTTGCTTTTTACTGCAAGATACAAGGTCTGACCCTGAAAGCTACTAGACGAACTTGGAACTGTCTCCTGGGTAACTCGGAAGGAGATCGAGTTCCTCTTTGTTGCGTCGTGAAGGAAACGCGACTCCTACTTCAGCCATTGGACGTATTTCGGAGAGGGCAGGTCTTCCTCGCGGGGAAGCAAGACTCTTACAGGACTAGCACTACTTCTCTTGGTCTAGAGGATCGGCTAGATCGATCGGCACTTCAAGCAGCGCCTTCTCGATCCTGTCCATTCTGGCATTGATGCGTGACATTTGGGAATCGCGCAGTTCATCCTCCATTTCTCCCAACGTGGCCGCAAACTCACGAACAGTTGTTGCGTGAAAACGCCAAGCGTCAACTATGAAGACAATGAATGCGATAAAGCAGACAAGCAATACAGCAACTAGCAAGCTACTGATCAACCGCTTGGACTTCTCAAACTCTAGCTTGGACTTGTCGAACTCACCTCGTGTGACGGCCAGCTGTACACCATGTTGTTCTGCAGGATCTGATATGTCTTCCAATCGTATGTCAGGCAAGCGGGTTTCTTTCATGACTACGGGTCCTTCTTGTAGAAGCCTTTGATAACAAGGACGCTATCCTCTTCTTCCGCGGCTATGTCGAAATTTCTGTACATGGTGAGATCGACTCCACCGAAACTGACTCCATGCCCAAACGAAACCCCGGGACCAATGGTTATGCTGTTGACCTTGACAACCATCTTGGGACTCAAAGAGCCATCGGGATTGATTCGGAATATTCTGTCGAAAGCGTATCGATTCACACCTTCACCTCTCGTTCCTCCAGTACCTGGCCAAGTGACACATCATACAGTAGTGGAGCGAAGAACCCTGGCCTCAGTCGAATCTCAAAGCTGATGAACTCCCTGTCTCACTCTAGTCGATTGTCCGTCGTTGACCACTCTCGAGAGCAATGGCTTCACTGATGATTCTCTTTTGTCACCCAAGTCATTATCTCCCCTGATGTGGGAATCATCCTGTCGCCTACGAGTGATTGGAGATGAAACCTCGTATGCCCATCTCCATGGATTTGACCATGTCTGACGTATAATTCTCGTAGTTCCCGTGAGCAGCATCATTGCGTATACCTAGCCAAGCAGTCACGAGCTTCTGCTCAGTCTTGTCGTAACACTCATGCCTCCGAAGCTCCATGTTTAGGCCTTCGGCGTTCTTGGGAGTCTCCTTGCCACCTTTGTCATCACTCGTTGATATATCGTGCCTGTCACACAGAGAACGTAGTTGTACCTCTAGAGATGAGCCAGCTATGACGGCAGCAGCATCCTTGTATCCCTCGTTCAGTAGATAGCGCGCCATGTCGAGATAGTCTGAGAACAGGTCGCCTCTGATCAGCTTCCCATACCCTTCTAGAAGTCCAGACTCGATAGCCGCAATGGCGGCTTCGATGATGCCGCAAATCCCTTCTGCTGTGTATGCGGCGGTCCACTCCCAATCGAGAATCTCTGCGATCTTCTCGGAGAAGACAGATTGTTCTCCAGTGATCTCAGCCACCGCTACCACTGTATACGAGACAAACCTCTTCAAATCGCGCATTTGATACTGACTCGGTTCGCGTTCTTCCACGAGGCTTCGTGCCATTTCGATAGCACGTCTGAGTTGACTTATGGCCATGTCCTTCAGATCATCACGCATGATCGTATCCCCCAATTTACGAGACTGCCTCATAGATGATGCGGCAATTCACAACTACCAGCAAGCAGCCGCCAGGCGATTGCTTGAAGCCTATGAATCCATGCGGTTGATGTACGATCTGGTTGATTGAGATCATTAGCTCCTGATTCTCAAATCTTGAGGGCCATCTCTGAGTCCCGAACCTACTCAGAACACTAGGCCCAGCAATCGATTATGTGACTCCCTGATTGCCGTGCGAGCGCGTAGTGTGCACAAAGGGTGTACTGATTCCCGCTTCGGGACTAACCAAGACATCTGGCGACATCATCTTCGCTTTGCCTATATGCCTCCTGTAGAATCATGCAACTAGGGGGATACATGATTGATCTCAGTCGCTTGGAAGCTCACGAGTTCGAGAGTCTGTGCTTCGATCTTCTCGAGCACAAGGGGTTCAAGAACCTGGTATGGAGAAGGGGTCAAAACGAAGGATGTTCGTCTTCAGATAGTGGCCGCGACATTCAGGGAGACCTCTTCCGGCTTGATATCGATGGACAGATTGTACACGAGACCTGGTTTGTGGAATGCAAGCACTGGCAATCCGCAGTATCACCTACCGCAATTAGCGGGCTACTAACGTGGGCCTCTGCGGAACGCCCGAATGTGACACTTGTGATGTCGTCGGGCGCACTCAGCAATCCGGCACACGATTGGATTCACACTTACAAGACTAATAACAACCCACCATTCCAGATCAAGATTTGGGAACAGAAATTGCTCTCAGCGTTGCTGGCCGAGCATCCCGATATTCTGCTACAGTTTGGTATTGCCACACGGGCGACAAGTCCACACTTGCTTGCCCTCTGGCGAGATCTAAAGAGCCATAGCCTCGATCACCTCTTTGTGGTGCTTGACAGCATCCCCGAAGACGCACGAGAGAAGATGTTGTCCAATGCATATCCGGCCGTCCTCCCTTATCGAATACGAGAGCCTATCACTGGGGACGAAGCACTGGCAGATCTCTTGGTTGACCCGCCGGACTATCAGAAGTTCAAGGATAGGTGCGCGCAGCTTGTCAATGAACACGAGGTCAGTCCAGATTTCCTCGCCCATGCGCTCGTGTCACTAGCGTCCAGATGGCTCGCTTTCTTTGCCGACCCAATTGACGCTGAGAAGGGAAACGAGCGATGCCAGCGCGACATGGCTCGGATAGAGGAAGAAATCGCAAGAGTCGAAGCCGGAGAAGACTTCACACCCGTGATCAAGGGTGCATCACGCGAGAGACACTTGGAGACTCTGCGCGGGTGTGTGGCAAACTTCCGCTCTCAACTGGCGTGCTCTGCTGACCGACTGGCTGACAGCAAGGAGCTTGTAGATCAATGGGAACGCGATGTGATCGAGCTGTTCCTGAATGAGGATCAAGTGAGCCTTCTGCGAAGCGCAATGGAAGCGTTCCCTAAGGATCTGCAGGGGGCGATCTAGGGGTATCCCGGTGTCTTCATTGTTGTATCGGGACCTCACGGTAATGAAACGCACAGTGACTCAGCTGCCATCATGAAGTGAGTCATCGCTGGAAGCTCGCAGTGCCTGCATCGCTTGCGCAATCTCTTCATCGTACACATGCGTGTAGATCATAGTCGTTGAAAGGTCAGCATGGCCCAACGCCTTTTGCACCAATCGGATGTTGTGGCTTTGTCGGTACAAGTCGGTCGCGAAGGTGTGTCGAAGGACATGCGGCGAAACTCGCTTTGCGATTCCAGCTCGCTGCGAGTACCGCTGGACCATCGCCTGAATGTAGCGATGGAGCAGAGTCCTTCCGTCGAGTGTAAAGAAAATGTGCTCTGGTGTGTGCCCGCAAGCGTTCAGTTGACGCTCCCGCCAGGCCTGCAGCCGAGCGAGCAGCTCAGCTGAGATCCACAGAGAGCGGTCTTTCGCCCCCTTCCCTGCAATCACCATCAGCTTGCCAGTGGCTAGGTCGACATGCGGCCATCTCAAAGCAGCGGCCTCGGCGAGCCTAACACCGGTGTCTAGCATCATGCGCACAAGGAGGCGATTTCTCTCTCCTGTAGGGTATCTCGGATTGGGCTGGGCAAGCAGCAAGGTCTGCTCCTCAGCGCTCAGCGTCACAGGAAGTCGCTTGCGCCGCGATGCCATGGCTACCTCCTTTCTCCTGAAGTACGTGGTTTGCAGAAAGGACGTACTGATGTGCCCGAGCCGCAGCAGCCAGTACGTACTTTGCGTACTCCGCGTACTCATTCACAGCCATGTCCATGGAGTATCGCATACACCATGAGGAAGCGAGCTCATTCACGCGCTTCCGTCGTATTGAGCTTCGCTCCAACGCTTGTACAGCGATCAAAGCAAGCGCCCTGCTATGCTTGGGGGCGGTAACCATGCTTCTCTGGCGGATTCTCGCGACGTCGCATACACGAGCCTAGTTCAAGCCTTCTTCTGAATCGATTGCAGGTTTGTGGGGAAAGCTGCAATTCCGCAACTATCAACGCAGCTTTACCGCGAATCGATGCATGAAAGTTCTCGGTACGGTGACGTCAGGGGTACCTGAGAGGATTCGAACTGAGACCACGTCGAGCGCATCACAGCAACCGCTGTTCCCTCGCTGAGCTGTCCGAGGGCAGGCCTGAGTTACGCCCATGGAGGCAACTTTGGTCCGACAACGATGTCATGCTGAGTTGCTTGGGAGTTCGATCTGTCGATCGAACTCCCATCCTCGGAACGCAGTTCGAGCGAGCCGTTTCTTGAGCGTAGCAGTGCGGGAACTCAACGACAAGCGTTGAGTTCCTTGGGCATTTGATGTTCCATCAAATGCCTGTCCTATGAACGCAGGTTCTTACCCATGCGCAGATCCAAAGCCAACGGGGCCAGCGATTGCTGGCCCCGTTGGCTTTGGGCGTAGCAGGGCTCGAACCTGCGACCTTTCGGATGTGACCCGAACGCTCTCCCAGCTGAGCTATACGCCCCTCTAATCCTCAAAGCGTACAACGGTTTCCAGTTATACGCCCGATTGCAATGCCAGATCATAGCCACGCAGCCAGTACCGTTCAAGCTTCTCAGTGCGACACGTCGTCCACCACAGAGTTCCGCCCGGTGGGCGGAACTCAAAGCAACTCAGCCCCCGCCCAAGACTTGCGCATTGTGCGCAACTCCAAGCAACTCAGCGCAACACGCTGAGTTGCCTAAGCATCAAACTCCGCGTTTTCCAGCATGTCGGACAGGCTTTCGCCCTGACGTTTGCGCGTGATTTCCACCAAACCCAACGCTGTCATGTCGACAAAATCAGCGGATACACGATCGTTCTTCAGCTCGTCCTTTACCTTGTCGATAACCCTCTGAACGTCCTGGGGGCTCTCCATGTCAACAAAGTCAACGATGATGATGCCGCTGATCTGACGTAGTCGTAGTTGGCGAGCGATCTCCTCAGCCGCCTCCAAATTCGTGTTCAGAATTGCGGCGTGCTGATTGCGGTGTCTGACATCACCGCCGGTATTGACGTCAATGGCGATCAATGCCTCGGTTTCGTCGATAACCAATGAGCCTCCACCAGCGAGCGAAACGCAACGTGATAAGCCGGCTTGGATTTGCTGTTCGATCTTGTACTTGTCGAACAGGGACCCGTCGCCATCATGAACGTGAATGAGGTCCTTGAAGTCTCCCATCTGCATGTAATCGAGGAATGAGATGATCTTCTCGCGGAAGAAGGGTGAATCGACAATGACTTCCTTTACATCCGGCCCCAGCCGATCCCGAAGAATGGTCTGAATAAGCCCCATTCCCTTGTACAGCAAGCGCGGATTCTTGGCTTTGTCAGCCGCTGCTTGGACGCCGGCCCAGGTTTCCACCAGCAAATCATAATCGTGCTTCAGGTCTTCATCAGAAGCCCATTGGGCAGCCGTTCGGGCGATCAAGCCTTCGCCGGGGCGTTTGAGCTGGCGTGCTGCTCGGCGTACACGCCGCTGGCTTCGTACGGACTCCACCCTGCGGGAAACACCCAGTCGATCCTCGGTGGGGATATAGACCCAGAACCGTCCGGGCAAACTGATCTTGGTCGTTCCCTGAGGGTTCTTGCTTCCGATTCCTTCACGCCGCACTTGAAGCGTGAGTATTTGCCCTCGCTTCAACAAGTTACTGATGGGGATATCGGTTTGCCACGGCTTCACGCCCGCGGTTGCGAACATCGCGTCGGTCAGCTCGTTGCGCGATAGGAACAGGCTCTTGGCTTCTCCGATTCCGACAAACGCGGATCCTAGCCCCGGCAATACATCTTCGATGCGTCCTCGGTAGATGTTCCCGACTATCTTCTCTTGCGAGGGATGCCCGTAATGGATTTCCATCAGACGATCCCCTTCAACAATGGCCACGCGCGTACGGCGAGCCTCTAGTTCCTGGGAATCGACAGAGATCAGGATTCGTTGATCAGCGATCGCAACACCTTCTTCCCCTCATCGAGTCGGCTGAGAACGTCAGCATAGGGTTGGTTGAGTACGGGATCTTCTAGGTCGGGAGCAATCTCGAGAAGCGGAATCAGCACGAATCCTCGTTCGCGCATCCGCGGATGGGGAATGGTCAATTCCTCGGATTCAATGCGCTCGTCCCCATAGAGCAGAATGTCAATGTCCAGATGCCGGGGACCGAATCGCACTGAGGGAACTCTTCCGACCCGTTTCTCGACCTGTTGGCAGACGGCCAGCAATTCGTATGGATCGAGCGACGTTGATGCACGGACCACCAGGTTGAGAAACCAGGGCTGGTCGTCCATTCCTGCGGGTTCTGTCTCGAACCAGGAAGAACGAGAGATGACGTTCACGTCATGGTCGTTCAGCGCCACGATCCCCTGCCTAATCTGATCTCTAGGATTGCCAAGATTTGCTCCAAAAGCGAGGAAGACAGTCTGCAAGGTCATAACCGTTGCTTCGATACTACTGCAGTCGAACTGCGGACACATTCCAGCCGCACCAACGTCAACTTCGTAACCCTGACGACGACACGTGATAGAACCGGGAAACGCTGCAACAGAGCACGACCAATGGCATCGGCAAACGACTCGATGAGGTGAAATTGGTTTTGCCGACTCACGTCATGCACCAGCGCAGCCACGTGGTCGATATCAACGGAGTCTTCGATTCGATCCGTTTCAATGGCTTTGGTGAAGTCTCCCTCGATCTCGATGTCGATCGAGAATTCGTTTCCGGATTTGCGTTCTTCCTCATACACGCCATGAGGACCGCAAACACGGAGATCATTGATAAACAGACAAGTTCTTGACCCGCTGCTCGAACTAGATACCTCTTGCGATTCTGTCACGATTGTCAAGCTCTTCGTCAGAGGCTACGACGTCAAGACTGAGACGGATTACAGCTGTCTTCAGTGGTTGTCGTCGCAGATACGCCAAGAAAGAAACGATGTGGTGAGGATGTCGGCATCTCAGTTTGCGATCTCGACATCGCTCACCTCACCGGTCCCATCCAAACTATCCCTTGACGGCTTCCTCCTTTGCGATCTCCGCCAACAGGGAGAACGCACGTTCGTCTTTGACGGCAATATCCGCCAGCATCTTTCGATTGAGAACGATACCGCGCCGTTCCAGTCCGCCGATGAACCCCGAATACGAAATGCCGTTCAGTTTGGCGGCAGCACCGATACGTGTAATCCAAAGTCGGCGGAAATCTCTCTTCTTGCGACGGCGGTCAATGTAGCTGTTCCGCAGGGCCTTCATCACCGCTTGCTTGGCAATACGATGCGACGTCCCTCGTTTCCCTTTGTAACCCTTGGCGAGAACCATGATCTTCTTGCGGCTCTCTTTGCGCTTATTCCCTCCACGTGCTCGTGGCATATCCTGATCCTCCGGACTACTTCCCGATCATGCGGGTGATATTCTTTGCCTGTCCCCCGCTCAATTCTTTCCCTTGGCGCGCTTGGCGCTTGGCCTTTGAACTCTTCTTCACATTCTTATGGAAATAGTTCGACATGTGATGAAAGAGCTTCCCACTCTTCGAACGCTTGAAGCGCTTCTTGGCCGCTGAGTGCGTCTTCTGTTTCGGCACTTCGCTATTCCTCCTAATTGCTTATTCGGCTTTACTGGTGGGAACGATCAGCAGTTGCAGAATCTTCCCTCTGGCGGTCGGATTTCCTTCCGCGCGAGCGATGTCACTGACTTCTTCTTGCACTCGCTTGAGCAACTCTCGTCCCCTTGATGCATGTACGATCTCTCGACCGCGGAAGAAGATACTCACACGAACAACGTCACCTTTGCTCAAGAACTGACGAACGCGATTCATCTTAGTCTGGAAGTCGTGTTCACCAATCTTAATGGTAAACTTGATTTCCTTCAGCTTGGAACGATGCTTTCCTTTGCGCTCGCGTTTTTCTTGTTGATAGTGGTACTTACCGTAGTCAACGATTTTGCAGACGACCGGCTTCGCCTGAGGTGACACTTCCACGAGATCCAGGCCCTTTTCCTTGGCGATCGCAATCGCTTCATCTCGCTTTAGAACGCCCAGGTTTTCGCCCGTATCATCAATGACTCGGACTTCACTCTCGCGAATCCGTTCATTGATTCGCAGTCTTCGTTTATCGATCCTAACCTCCTAGCTAATGGGGCTCGGTCTTTGCCAATTCCCGCTTTCGGTAATACTTGTGTTCTTCAATATACTCTGCAACTTGTTCAGGAACCCACTCACGGATCGATTCGCCACGCTGGACACGTTCCCGCAGACCAGAAGAGGATAGATCCACATCATCCATTTGCAATGGAACGATCACGGCCTCACGAAATGGAGAAACATCGAATACATCGAGGCTTACGCCACTTCTCGGGGCAATGATAAACGGTACGCTACGCAGAAGCTCATGCGGCTCTCTCCACGTATCGATCTTCAGCAAACGATCCGCTCCCACGATAAAGCACATCCCTTGCGGGTAATCATCCTCCAAAGCTCGGATAGTGTCAATAGTATACGAAGGGCCCTCGCGATCCACCTCGACCCTGGAAACAGTGAATTCGGGCATAGATTCGATTGCCCGCCGAACCATTTCAAAACGTTCTTCCTTTTCGAGCCTCAGCCCTTGTTCTTTGTGGGGAGGAATTCCGTTGGGGATAAAGACGATTCCCGACAATTCGTACTGTCCTAACGCCGCTCTCGCCACCTCGATATGGGCGTTGTGCAAGGGATTGAACGTCCCCCCGAACAACCCTACTCTACCCTTCAAGTTCAAGATCAATCTCCCCAATCCGGACCATCTCTCCGTCGGCGAGGCCTTGCCTCCGCAGTTCCTTCAGAACCCCCATCTTCTCCAGTCTATCCCCAAGATACGCCTGCGCATCCTGGCTATCCAGTACCAGCTTCTTGACGAGATTCTCCACCGTTCTTCCGTGCACAATAAGCATATCGTCCTCTCGAACGACGGAGAATCCCGTTTCTCCCTCGAAGCGATAGACCTTTCTTCGCACGGTTGTCGGCTCAGGCGCCTCGTTCGTACGAATGCCCTGAAGCAGGTAGTAGGCCCTCTGCACAAGTTTGCGGATTCCCTTTCCGGTCGCCACAGAGATCGGCAGAAGCTCGATCCCTCGCTCGCGAAAACGCGCTTGAACACGAGCTACGTCCTCATCAGATGCCGCGTCGATCTTGTTGCCCACCACAATCTGAAGACGCTGCGCAAGTTGTGGATTGAAAGATTCCAACTCGTGATTGATGTCCTCGAAGTCTTGAACCGGATCCCGCGCTTCCATCGGAGCCAAGTCGATCATGTGAATGAAAGCTGCCGTCCGCTCGACATGGCGTAAGAAACGGTCGCCCAAACCTCTCCCCTCGTGAGCTCCGCGAACCAGTCCCGGCACATCGACGGCCACGAACTGATGCTTGCCATCCACATCCACCACGCCGAGATTGGGCACGATGGTGGTAAAGGGATAGTCGGCTACCTTGGCACGCTTCCCTGAAATCGAGGAAATGAGGCTGGATTTACCGACGTTGGGGAATCCAATGATGCCGATATCTGCGATGAGTTTGAGTTCGAGCCGAAGCGTACGTGATTCGCCACTCAGGCCGCGTTCGCAAATCCGCGGCGCTTGCCGGGTTGAAGTTGTGAAGCTACTGTTGCCGCGGCCACCTTCACCCCCTCGTGCGACGAGCACTTGTTCGCCGACGTTATTCAGATCGATCAGAAGTTCGCGGGAGGTCGTATCTCGAATGACTGTTCCTACGGGTACGAGCACGATAAGATCATTGCCGGTGGCACCGTGCTTGTTGTTGCGAGAGCCATTGCCGCCGTTGTCCGCCGTAAACAGAGGGCGGTGTCGAAATCGATAGAGGGTCGAGACGCTGGCAGATGCCTCGAGGATAACAGAGCCGCCGGCACCGGCATTCCCGCCATCCGGGCCACCACGAGGATTGTTAAGGCTCGACATGAAGTGAATCACTCCATTTCCGCCCCGTCCCCCACGAACTCGAACAGCTGCTTCGTCAATGAACATCAGAATAGAGAGGAGTGATCCGCGGGGAACTAGCCAACACGCGTGGGAAGAACGCTGACGAACTTCTTGCCGCGCCCTTCAAAGTGTACGTATCCTGGTGTCGTTGCGAATATCGTGAAATCTCTTCCAAGTCCCACGTTCTTGCCGGGTACGAATTTCGTGCCTCGCTGCCGGAGAATGATCGTTCCGCAATTTACCCACTCGCCTCCGAAACGCTTCACACCAAGCCGTTTACCCGGGCTGTCGTGGACATTCTGTGTTGAACCAGTACTCGTTTTGTGGGCCATGTTGTCTCCCTATTGCTTACCTTAGCCAACTATGCCTAGGCCTGCACCTCGACGCCGACGGTTGCATCACGAACCATCAGCTCGTCCGGATATTCTCGCTCCACGAGGCGAAGCCCGCTTCCCATCGTCGCAAAAATGGCGTCGATCTCTCGATCCAAATGCTGATCGCTTCGGTCGATTTCAAGGTACACCTCGTCCGTAAACGAAGATTCGACAGTCACGTGCAGGTAGTCGGTTAGTGACTCGGCGACCGCACGCAGTAGGTTCGTGGCCGACGCCTTGGCCGGCGCGGACATCCCTTCCGCTTGCATAGTCAACCCGACAATCCTCCCCCGCTCATCTCGTTGAATAACCACTTCACCCACGATGACTCCTAACTTTCGATGGTGGTAATTCTCGTTGCCATATAGGATTGCCGATGTCCTTTCTTTCGGCGATATCCCTTTTTGCTCTTGTACTTGTAGACAATAATCTTGTCGCCACGACCTTGTTCTTGGATTTCTCCCTTGACAACGGCCCCCTCAACGTACGGCGTGCCGATCTTGACGTCTTCGTTCTTTGCGACCAGCAAGACCTTATCGAATTGCACGGCTTGTCCCACGTCCGCTCCTTGCAGAAGTTCGTGCTCCAACAGCATGCCTTCGTGCACGCGATACTGTTTCCCACCGGTCTTGATCACTGCATACATGTACTAAACACCCCAATTCGTGCCAGATTCTAGCGCTCCGATGATGTCATTTCAATACAGTCCTTAGGATACCGGACTCCCAGGTTCCAGAGATGGGTTTGGCTCCAAGAGCGAAAGCCTTCTTCCCTTGGCTGCCAAAACCATGCATTCCGAGCTCACGCCAAGGATTACCGTCGGCTCCAGATTGGCTACAACGACGACAGTTCGGCCGATCAGCTCTTCCGCGCTGTAATGCTCTTTGATCCCGGCAACACACTTCCGCTGCTCGCTTCCCAAATCCACTATCAACTGATAGAGCTTGTCTGCCCCTGGAATCTCGTCGACGGCAAGGATTCTTGCGATGCGCAGATCGAGTCGCTTGAATTCTTCGAACGAGATGCGATTGATTCCCGCTTCTTGGGGCACGCCGGGGGAGATGGATTCGTACGTTGTCGCAGCCTCGCGGATCTGCTGGATATCGATTCGGTCGAGTAGCACTCGGTCTTCAGTCAGCTTCGCTCCGCCGATCTCCGATTTCAGATCTTCCCATGTTGCCTCTTCAAGGCCCAAGATCCCTAGAACGGAGGAAGCGAAGTCCGGAACGTATGGAAGCAACAACACGGCCATCGCCTTGATGAAATGCACTGCGCTTGCCACGGCTGTTTCGTCTTTGGTGGCCCACGGTTTCTTTCGCTGGAAGTACTCGTTTCCAAAGCCTGCCAAATCGCACACAACGCGCAGGGCTTGACCGAGTGCACCGCTCGTCATTGCAGACTCGTACTTGACAAGGCATTCGCTGAGTGTACGCGTGACCTCTTCGTCCAAGGCAGCTGTCGGAACGACGGCCTCGAACTGCGTCTGTACGAAACTCAGTACACGATTGATCAGATTGGCGATATTGGAGATGAGAATACCGTTAACGGCCTTCTCTAACTCTTCCCATGAGAAGTTGACGTCCCGACCTTCCGGTCGATTATAAAGCAAGTAGAAGCGCCACAACTCTCCATCCATCACGCGCAACGCATCGTCACAGTACAAGCCAATACCTCGGCTCTTGGAGAAGCTCTCTCCGCCGATCCAATTCAGGTACTCGGTGGCCGCGATTTGGTCCGGTAGATGGTAGCCCTGCTCTGATGCAATCAGCTGGCCGGGAAAGATCAGCGTATGGAAGGTGATGTTGTCCTTGCCAATGGTATGGATTTGATGTACGTCCTCGCCGTACCAGAAATCCTTCCAGCGCTCCTGCCCGGAGAAATGCTCGATCACGGCGGACACGTACCCCAACGCGGCTTCCCCCCAGACATAAATCACCTTGCTTTCGGCACCTTCAAACGGAGCCGGAATGCCCCACTTGATGTCCCTCGTCATGGCGCGCGGCCGCAGGCCGTCCTCGATCATCTGCTGGGTATAGCGGTGCACGTTCCCTTGGAAACTCTTGGTGCCGAGATAGGCTCGAAGCGCGTCGGAAAGCTTGGGCAGATCGAGATACCAATGCTTGGTTTCCTTGAACCCGATATCGGAGCCGTCGCACAAGGTGCAGCGGGGCTCGATCAATTCCTCGGGCTCGAGGATCGTGCCACAGGCATCGCATTGGTTTCCCAACGCATGCGGAGAGCCGCACTTAGGACAGGTCCCGATAATGAAACGATCGGCCAGGAACTTCTCACACCGGCGGCAATAGGCTCGTTGCTCGCTCTTGGTACAGATATAGCCGTTCGCATCCATCTGAAGATAGATATCGCGAACGAAGTCTTTGTGCCAACAGGACTCGGTGGTCGTGTAGTTGTCGAACGCGATTCCGAATCCCTCGATCACATCTACGATTCGCTGATGATTGCGATCGGCCAGTTCGGCAGGAGAGACTCCTTCTCGCTCAGCCTCGTATTCGATTCGCGTTCCGTGCGCATCGGTTCCCGAGACATAGAGGACATCCTTCCCGCGGAGGCGGTAGTATCGGGCAAACACGTCGCCCGACATCAGCGAACCCACCAGGTTTCCCAAATGAGGAACTCCCGACGCATACGGCCAGGCAGTACACACGAGTACTCGTTGTTTGTCCATCATTCACCCCCTTCAAGTCTTGATTAAGTGGGCATTATATCCGGCCTTGAGGAAGGGGCCAATGTCATGGCGGGTGGAGCACCGGGGTTGCCAACGGTCATCGTACACGGTATCAATAGTGGCCATGAATCGAGAATCGCGGGACAACCAGATTCAGATCACTATCAAGGTTTTCGGCGGATTGAGGGAATCCTTCCAGGGCGGAATGCAAACCTATGGGTTGTCACCCCAGGCCACGCTCGGCTCTCTGCTTCAGGGAATGGAGGCCGATTTTCCCGAATTATCCAAGAAGCTGATCGCCGGCATCGACGCCGGGTATCTAAACATTCTCATCAACGGCCGCAATGTACGGTTCTTACAGGGACAAGACACCGAATTGCAGGCCGGCGATACCGTCGCCTTCTTGCCCCCTGTCGGCGGGGGTTAGACGACGATAGGCTCTGTAGAGAGGCGGATAGCCAACTACAAGCTTAGACAGGCGGCTAGGTACTACTTCAGAACTCGATCGCAAACGTCAACTCAAGCAGGAAACTGTGATACAGTCCGATCGATGTCCTGTGCCCCATCTCATAGGTCGAAGCAAAGGCCACATTCCACCTCGGCGCCATAGCAACGAGGACTCGGCCCGTCGTTGAGAATGAGAATTCGGGATCGTTGGTCCCGGTTCGATATTCCACCTTGGAGTCCAGGCGAAGATCGGCGATCGGGTACCCCTCTGCGTAGGATTCGGTCTCCCACTCCAACCAGCTCGTAAGAGTGGTCGAGAGGTTCATGGTGAAGCCGTTCTCGATCGATGCCGTCACCTGGCGCGCCGTTCCAGTCTCCTTCACTCGCACGGAGAAGGAGAACTCGTCGCGCGGGCCGTCTTCAGGAGTCCATACCAATCGGCCGGTCAGCGAATCACTTGAAGACGCAACGCTTTCGTCCGCTTTCACGGCCGCACTCAGACTTCCTGTATAGGTCAAACGCACGTCCAGATCCGGAAGACCCGTGTACCTGGCGTTGAGCAACAATTCGCCTTCACGATTGGTGACGGGCCGGCCCAGTTCGGTCAGATGCCCCCGCAGCGTCGTACGAAGGGTGAGAACTTCGATTTCGGAGCGGACGGTAAACTCAGCATGGAGATCGGTGGCGGCGCTCTCGTACTCTCCTTCAAGTTTCAGATCGGGTGCAAAATCCCACCCGGCCAGCTGGAAGGATTCCCCGTTGACTCTCACCTCGACGTCGTGTGCCCAGTCACTCGTTTCCTCGAACAGGATGCGCGCCCAATCCGTTGAATACTCGACATCCAAACCGGCAATGGCGAGCGAGGTGCTCCAATCCCAATTCCAGTTCAGGCGTTCCGAGCCGGATAGATCGTCTTCCGAATGGCGAATCGGTCGAGACCACGAGCCATACGTAGACAGTGCGCGAGAGAACTGCCAATCGAATGACAGAGACAAGTCTTCACGCTGCCATCGCTCATCCCAGCGATCGGACGCAGAGGTAAAGCGATCCCACGAAAGGTCCAAGCCAAGAGCATCTCTGAAGAAGGACTCATGAACCGAGAAGGACGTTGCGATCTCGCGGGTGGATTCCGTTCCCCGGGCATCCGTTTCGTTGGTTTCCACGTGTCGAATCGACGCCGTCCAATCGGGGCCGTCGCCGAAGCTCCATTCCAAGGACAAGCCGTTTCCCATCCGGTCTCGGGGGGTCTCACCCAGTTGATCCGTCAAGCGATAGTCGTGATCTACTCGAAGTTGCGCTTGGCGGCCCAGTGAGAAATCACCTGACAGGGTCCAGCCGGTGCTATCAGCTCGCCTGAAGCTGCCAATAGAGCGGAAGGTGGGGGGATGCGATTCGACGACACCACTTAACGTATAGTCGTCGGTGTTGTGACGGAACGCGGCACGCGCAACCCAACCAGTCGAAGTATGCTCAGAGGCCTGGCTATCGATGAAGACATACGGGTCCTGCCCCAAGATTCCTGTGCTCGATTCCGGGAATACCTGTTCGCTTTCGGACAGGAGCCATACGTTCATCTCGTACGTTTCAGACGCACGGACACCCGCCCATACACCCCCGGCGCCAAGTCCCAGTGCAGTCATCTTCCAGCCGGATAAAATCGTTGAGGACTTGCTTCCCACAGCCACAAGCCCGGTGCTTAGCCCGTAGTATAGGGTGCCGTTCGCATGCGCCACCGAATAGACATATTCTCCCAGTACCAGCCAACCCATGCCTCTACCATTTCGGAAGCCGCGGAGACCACGGTTGGATGCGACGTACAGTGTTCCATTAACGAGCGACAGATCGTTGACGAAATCACTTTCCGTTCCCGGGATCAAATTGAGGAGGCCATCGCTGATTTCATAGGCATAGACCCCGTACTCTGTTCCGATGTAAAGGATCTCGTCACCGGCGGCAAAGGCCGTCACAGGAGGAAGTTCGGCAAAGCCGTCGCCCTGGAACTGAGCCCAGTCTTCGAATGGATCCGCGCTATCGTGGGGTATGGAAACAAGCCCAGCTCGCGTTCCGACCCAGACTGTTTCATCATGCACCAACAGGGCGGTTACGGACGGGTCGGGCAAGCCGTCATCAACGAAGTAGCGCGTCCAGTTTCCCGCGCGGTCGAACGGCGAAGCTCCATCAAGGCGGACGATGGTGAGGCCGGCGTCCGTTCCAAGGTAAACGATTCCTTCACCGAACGCCATCGCTTGGACGACCTGGCTGGAGAGGCCGGATTCCGGTCCGTAGGTCTGCCAATTTCCTCCATCGTTGACAGTCACGCCACCGTGATGCCCGAACAACACGTACCCCTCTCCTGCGACGATGGCATTGATCTCGTTCTGCACGTGCGCGCGTTCATTGTCGTCGAAGGGGAATCTATCTTGGTTGTATCCGACCAAGATGTCGGCAGTGAAGTCTTCTAGAGATATGTCTGCTTGCACTCCGGCAATCGTATGACGATTCGGCATCGTGCGGACGCGCTCGGAATCGGCAGCCGCCCCTGGCGCATCGGCGAGCTGCAGCAGATTCCCGCGAATAGTAAGGCTTTCCGATATAGGAAGATCGAGTGTCAAGCCATAGAAGTAGCTGGCATAGTCGGATGCGGCACCAAATCCTCCGGCATAGAGTTCATAGTCCACCTGCAACACATCCGTGTCCGCTAAATCGATCAGCATAAACAACATGCCGACTTCGTAATCGATCAGGTAATCGACGTCTCGTTCCAGCGGCTCCGAGTTTAGAGTGGCGCGCTCCGATCCCGGGATCAGGGAAAACCCGAGCATGAATGCGCCTTGCGAAACGGCATAATCAAAGCCTACACGGAGAATGCTCGACGATGTGAAGAACGACGTCGGGAAATCGCACTCGAGCACTCCGGCTTCTTCATGAATCGTTACCTGAAAGCCCGGCAACCGGAAACTTGTCACTGTGTCGAACGTTCTACCGTCGGTACTGATTTCCACCAATGTCGAATTCGCTCGTACACCGGAGTGCCCCATGTCGTAAAACCGGCGGCGTTCGGCCGTTTCCAACGAGTACACCGCGTCGTCGACGACGATCTGCGCGAATTGAGCCACTGCTGACAGGAAACCCAGCTCGTAATCCGTTCCGACAGTGAACGGGTACTCCTCTTCATCGCCATTCACAAGCTCAAATTGCTCGTTGTACAGGTCGATCAGATCGCGCAACCGTTCGCGAACAAGAGACATGGGATCTCGTTGCAGAAGGAGTACTTGGTCGTCTGCCTCAAGAATCCGAAAATCCTGAGCCTTCATTTCCAGTTGAGGTTCCGAAGTCAGTGCATCGAACAGGAATCCCACTTCGTACAGGCTGAAGACGCTTCGCAAACTTGGTGCAGCAGCGAACTGAAAGTGGATGGACGAGAACTCTTCCGTATACAGCGCTTCAAGTGGGTAAGCATACAATCCATCCAGGTTGCGGCGATAGGGAGCCGTGGCATTCGACCCGCCTTCGATCCGCTCCGAGTATTCGACTTCCGCGCGGGCCGTCTGACCGACGAAGACAACCGTTTCGGAGACACCCTCCGTTTTGGACACAACGGCAGTCAACACGATATCGCCGATCAGGTATTCCAGCTCCAGTCCCTTCATTTTCTTGCCGTAGGCGGCAAAGTCCGGCACGCTGCCAAAGGTGAAATCTCCCAACACGCCGTCCAAGCGCTCCGTGTCTAAGTAGAGAGCCAACGATTGCATCGTTTCCGGCAATTGATCGTTGTAATGTGCTTCGATGGTCAGAACGGACAGAGCTTCTCCAACAACGTCCACAGTCAGCGTCTGATCCAGCGTCAGTTGCCCAGGGGACATGCCTGACGTCGCAAGACCGAGGGGATGCCCCAAACCATAGCTAATGGTCCAGGTCTTTCGCCCCTTCAACTCGACGTCAAATTGACTTTCTTCTTGGACGATTTCGAGTTGAGCGATCTCAGGCTGAGCCAGCGCCGGCAACACCATCAAGCAGACGCTCACGAGTAGCAGTAGTGGGAAGATGGCTCGCGTATTCATGATGCTCCTATTCAAAATCGGAATGTAAGCGATGCACGGTGACTGTTCCCCAAATCCGAGCGCATCGCATAAGCCCAATCGAACTGCAGCCCGCTGAATCGAGTCGTCAAACCGAACGTCGGTCCATGGCCGTCGTATCCCACTCGGGCCCCCAATCCCCCGATCCATGCCTCGATCCCTGCGCAAAACCGTGTTCTGACCGAAAACAAGCCGGACGCTTCAAAGGCCGCGTTCCACCAGACATCGGGCGACGGAGACAGCGTGGCGGCGATACCAAGCCGTAGCGACGGATCAAAGGGCTCGTCCGCCCCCGACTCGTAGCTCATGGGCACCGAGTAGGCGGATTCAAACATAGCGGCCACGTGAATGCTGCCGACATTGATCATCAAGGCGGGATCGACCGACCATCCTCCGCCGGAGATGGGCGATGAAACGTGCAGGTATCGCCATCGAACGCCAAATCCGAACGAGCCGATGGAGACGCCTCCGGAAATAGTGATTGCTTGCGACGCATAGTGAAAAGACCCCTGGGGCGAGGCAATAGCACCGGAATCGAGCAAAGACACATTGAGCCCAATCCCAGGCATTGCCAAGCTCACCGAACCATACGTAATCCCGCTGAACTGGCGAACATACAAGGACGAGAACCCGGCGCTGGTGAGTTGCCCCAGTGCCGCCGGATTGTGGATGACGGCCGTCTCATCGTCGACAAGTGCCGTAAACGCGCCCCCGAGACCCAATCCGCGGGCCGAAGCTCCCAATTCGAATGCAGCTCCGGTGAGCCCCATGCCCCATCCAGTCGAAACAGACGCAAGCACCGTCATCAACACCAGTGTCATCGAGATTCGCTTCTTCATCGTGCGATCACCAGCTTGCCCACTGCGGATGTTCCTCGACTCGTAACCAAGACATACAGATAGAGGCCGGAGGCCACCGATTCGCCTCGATTCGTAATCAACGGCCATTCAAACCGATCATTGGAAGGATGGATGGAAGCATCGTACACAAGCGTGCCATCAGCTGAGTAGATGCGCAACTCGGCCGTCGTTGTGCCGGCGATAAGGTCGATGATGAACCGGGCGATGGTGTCGACGGGATTCTCTTCCAAGGTGATGTCCGGCATTTCAGTTTCACCGGGAGGCGGATCCACCGGCGGTGGTTCCGGTTGCTCGGCATTGGCCACCGCAGCCGCCACGTTCAGTTTTCCCCATCCCCAGCGATAATTGGGCACAGCTCCGGTAAACCCATCACGCGTCGCCACATCGGTCAATAATGATCGAACTTCGCCTGCCGTCAGTTGCGGATTGATCGACAACAGCAAGGCAACTGCTCCTGAAACATGTGGGGTTGCCATGCTTGTTCCCAACTCCATGGTGTGAACGCCGTCAGGGTTGACGAGATATCCCTGCCACAACGCGTCGCCAGAAAGCGCCGCACCAACCCATGCGCCAGGTGCGCTGATTTCCGGTTTGGTACGGCCATCGCGGGTTGGGCCTTGACTAGAGAACGACGACAATACACCCAGCGGATAGCTGGCGAGGTAGTTCTGATTTCCTGAAAGGGACGACCAAACGGCCTTGGTGTTGAAGGCACCGACTGTGATCACATCATGCGCATTGCCCGGTTCATCGATGGTGGAAGAAGAGTCACCATTAACGATGACGGTCGAACCACTGATGATCCAGGCATCGAATCGCCCACCGTTCCCTCCCGTATCGGTAACTGCCACTTGCCATTGTCCCGATCCGGATAAGCCGCTCAGCCGAATGAATACCTCGTGATCGCCGTTGTTGGGGTTTACGCCCGATGAAGCGTTGTCAAGGCGAACGGTTCCAAAAGCCGTTTGGATGATTCCGGAATCCGTACCCCAAGGAGCGACAATGGCCGGTCCGGACGGTGGGCTGATGGCAACCGTGAACCGCGATGAGCCTGGATACCACATTCCGAGTTCCGCATCCCACCCATCGGGATCGATGAGAAACGAGAACACATTGCCAAGCAGGCTGGCCGATGTATGAATGGATTGATCGCCTTCGTTGCCAGCGGATACCACGATGACGCGCCCCGGCCCGTGTACCAACTCGTCCATCCCCTGCTCAAACAGACTGGTACCGTCGTGCGGGCCCTCATGCCCCCCCAGGCTCAGGTTTACAACTGCCGGTAACCCTAGCGCATCAGCAAGATCAAAGATGTATTCCACGCCGGCCAGGATGTCTGAGGTGAAATAGGTCGTCTTGACCATCACGATCCAAGCCTCGGGAGCTACGCCAACGAACCCTGCAGAGGACGACGATCCATCGCCGGCAGCAATTCCCATCACGTGGGTTCCGTGGCCATTCGTATCTCTCTGTCGAACGATTCCCTCGCTCGGGCCGTGACCGTTGGCTAAATCCGTTTCGATATCCTGACGGCTGTATTCGATCCCGAACAAGCCATGCGACTGATCGAGGATGGCCAAGATTCGCGAGGATTCCTCAAATCCATCGCCATCAGAGTCATACCGAAAATCCAGATGCGTGTAGTCGATGCCGGTATCGATCGCGCCGACAATCACGCCCGCGCCGGTGATTGCCGGGGTCGAAGAGTGCAGGCCGTCCACGTAGATGGCTGGTAGACTGACATCCAATGTCGGGGATGTTTGCCGTGACGGTTCGATGTAGACGACATCCTCGTTTTCGAGCATGGCCAAGATTTCCCGAATCGTCGCCGACACTCCCAAGATGCTGCCGGTTGACGTTGTCACGGGAAGGCCATCGAAGGTCGTGCCCAGAAAGGTTCGGTCCACTTTCACCAAGAGCTTAATCTGTTCGTTCTTTGCTGCTGGAGACCAAGAGAATTCGTACGAGCCGCCTTCCAATAACCTTTGGATCGAGGTTTTGCCATCCGGCAATTGAAGAGCATCTTCAATAAATATGCGGAGCGAGGGATCCAAGCGCTGAGTAAATCGGGCGTCGGCGATGGCCGAACTTGATATCAAGGAGATGAGAAGAATCAAACCAATGAAGCATCGATCTAATGTCTTCTTCACTCTTCTCCCCCTCAAATCAGGAGGCATTGTAGCAGATTCATTAGGGAGCACAAAGGAAGCCCGTTACTTCAAAACCGCTTTCACCATGGGTCGCGCTCCTCGTCTTTACAGCTCAAAGAGTGCTGTGGTATGATCGGCATCTACTGAGCCTTCAGAGAATAGGATCTGGTGGGGAAATCGATCCTCCAAGACGTAAGTTCAACGGTACAGGAGCGCTGTGACAGAGCAAGAACAACCGGAAAGCCCGGCACCGATCATCGACGAGGAAATGACGGCAAGCTACAAGCAAGCCATCGAGCGGGCGATCGCCCATCTTCCCGTCAAGAACGGCGTTGTCAACATCGATTCCATTTGGATCGAAACCTCCATCCCGTACAAGATCTTGGATGAGCTACTCCGGCGCGACGACCTGGAGCTGCCGGACAACGTCGATCGCATCAACTTGAAGTCAAACGTTCGTGCGAAGGAGCAAATCCGAAAGAGCCGACGACGACGCAAACGAAAACCCAGAGCGAAAGGGTAGGCAGTGCCTGGAATAGAACCATCCATCAAATTCCCCATCCACTTCGGGACTTCCGGCTTTCGAGGCCGCTGGGGCGTCGAATACACTGAGCCAGTAGTTCGAACCATCACGCAGGCAATCTGCGATTACCTCCTTGAGGATGGCCTCGCTGGGAAGATCGTCGTCATCGGCTACGACAGTCGCGAGTATGCGGACATCGCGGCTGAATGGTGTACCGACGTTGTTCTGGGCAATGGCTTCGCCGTACATCTCACGTCACGCGATACCCCCACGCCGGCCCTCGCTTTCTACGCTGGCGAGGTGTTGGCTGAACGATCGGCCGGCGTCATCAATTGCACATCGAGCCACAACCCGGTTGAGTGGCACGGGATCAAGTTCTCGCTACGTGACGGTTCGATCTCGCCGCCGCGTGTCACTGACTTCATCTCGGAGCGCTCCACGGCGTACCAGCGCAGCGAGCTAACCCACGCCCCTACTAAGCAGGATCCCGGCCATCCGGAAATGGTCGATCCGCGTGAGCCTTATTGCCAATGGCTGCTCGATAGTGGAGAGACTGACTGTCGTATTTCGCTCGATCACAACCGCATGCGTAGCTATTTTGCCGACAAGCTTGTGATCGTCGATGAGATGCACGGTACCGGTCGCGGGTACTTGCGTACCATTCTGGACATAATTGGCGTTCCCTTTCAGGTGATCCACGCTGAGCGGGACCCTCGTCTTGGGGGATTGCGCGCTGCGAACCCAGAGGAGCCACACATCCAGCTTCTGAAGGAGACGGTCGCGAAGACGGGGGCAGTACTTGGTCTCGGCCTCGACACCGACGCCGATCGCTACGGGATCGTCGATCGCGGCGGAAGCTACATCGAGCCGAATGCCGTCCTCGCCATGTTGACGCGCTATCTCGGCGTCGAGCGTGGTCTCACCGGATGCGTCGCCACAACCTATGTCACGACGCACATCCTGGAACGGATTGCCGCCGATATTGAGAACAACGACTCGTTCCGGCCGGCGCCAGGCTCACTGCCCATGCATCGCCGTGATCCCGATTACAAAGTCGTTCGCGGAGCGCCAGACGGGATGGTAACGCGTAACGTGTTCACTGTTCTTACGGGGCTGAAATACATCATTCAAGTACCTCAGATGGCTCGCGACTACACCCTGCTTGATGACCCGCCACCGGACTGGCGCTGTCGCTTGCTGATCGGAGGGGAGCAGGCCTCCGGCCTCACGTCGAAGGGGCACGTTCCTGACAAGGATGGCATTTGGGCCAGCCTTCTCGTGCTCGACATGGTCGCCTACTTCGGCACGTCGTTGCAGGAGATCTGGAGAGAAACCCAGTCCTTGTATGGGGGGTCCATCACCGCTCCGATCAATCTCACCGTTCCTGACAAGCACAAGGCACCGTTTATCGACTCCTATCTGGATGCGGGTCGCGACGGCCGTCTGGCTGGAATGGCCGTCGTCTTCGCCGGGGGGATCCCGGGCAAGTACGCGGAGCTGATGCTTGAGGATGAGAACGGCAACACCGACAATTTCCTCCACATCCGGCCTTCGGGCACAGAGCCTCTCATCCGCGTGTACCTGGAAACCTCTTCAGAGCTTGCGATGAACGCACTTCGCGCCAAGATTGACGAGGACGCCGCCGCCATCTGATCCACAACGAAGACACCAACGATCTGCTCCCTACATCCAGCAGGACTTGACGCCATCCACATCATCTTCCAACATGTGCCCGTGATCGCCTGCAATCGTGCAAACTGACGGCGTCATCAAGCAGGAGTTTAAATGGCTCAAGACAGAAACGGAGACGAGTATGATTTCTCCGCCATCGAAGCTCGGTGGCGCGATTTCTGGAGTGAGCGCGGGTACTTCCAAACGGACACCTCCGCTCGAGAGGGAACCTATTACTACCTCAACATGTTCCCCTATCCCTCCGGCTACCTGCACGTGGGGCACGGTCGCAACTATATCATCGGCGACGTGATCACTCGCGTGAAAATCATGCGCGGCCTACAAGTCTTGAACCCAATGGGCTGGGATGCTTTCGGCCTTCCAGCCGAGAACGCAGCCATTGAAAACGAGACACATCCTTGGACCTTCACCAAGAAGAACATCGGGACCTCGAAAGAACAGTTTCGTACCTGGGGCGTCCAATTCGATTGGGATCGCGAACTGACCACCTGCTTGCCCGACTACTACAAGTGGACGCAATGGCTGTTCGTTCAGCTGTACAAGCAAGGCCTGGCGTACAAGAAGAAGTCAACGGTCAATTATTGCCCCACTTGCGACACCGTGCTGGCCAACGAGCAGGTGGTGGGCGGAGAGTGCGAACGTTGTGGCACGCCGCCCGAGCCACGCAATCTGGAGCAGTGGTTCTTCAAGATCACTGACTATGCACAACGGCTGCTTGATGATCTCGGCAAACTGGAGAAGTGGCCGGACAACGTAGTCAAGATGCAGGAGAACTGGATCGGCCGCTCCGAAGGAGCCGAAGTCGTCTTCCCCACGGAAGCCGGCGATTCGATCACCGTGTTCACCACACGACCGGACACGCTCTGGGGCGCCACCTTCATGGTGTTGGCTCCCGAGCATCCGCTCGTCGATAAGCTGGCGAAGGAAGAACAGCGGAACGCCGTTGCCGAATACCGGCGTCAGGCGGCTCGGGCTTCGGAAATCGATCGTCTGTCCACCGAGCGCGAGAAGACGGGTGTGTTCACCGGCGGTTACGCCATCAATCCGGTCAACGGGGAGAAAGTGCCGGTTTGGATTGCCGATTACGTCCTGATGACTTACGGGACCGGCGCCATCATGGCCGTTCCCGCTCATGATGAGCGCGATTTCGCCTTTGCGCTCCAGTTTGGATTGCCCATCATTCCCGTTATTGATCGAATCGACGATCGCGCGGTGGCCTTTCTGCCAGCAGCTGCCATGGGCGATGGAATGGCAGCCGCTCTGGACGCCATCGATGTATCCTATCGTCGGTCGGATGCCGGGGCATTGATCTTGGCGTCTCACACGAACCTCGATATCTGTATCGAAGCCATTCGTGCCAATCTGGCTCCCAACAGCTATGCGACGGTCGTTGGGGCGAGGTTCGCGTTCATCTTCCCGGATGACGTAATCGAATTGGATTCGGTGCAATCCGACCGCGAGATTGTCTCGCGATGTGCCTTGTTGACGGGGTCGGGATTCGCAGCCAAAACGGCTATGGAGATTCTTCATGGCAGCGAACACTATGGCGATCTGCTGTTCCACGCCGAATACGGAACTATGGTCAATTCCGGTGAATTTACGGGAACGCCAGGCGACCACGCCAAGGCCAGTGTCACTGCCTGGCTGGAAGAGAAAGGGACAGGCAAAGGCACCATCAACTTCCGTTTGCACGATTGGCTGATATCGCGACAGCGCTACTGGGGCGCCCCCATCCCAATCGTTTATTGCGACCAGTGCGGCATGATACCTGTCCCTGAAGCAGAGCTTCCGGTCAAGCTACCGAAGGTACCCTTCATCGGCAAGCTGGGATTGGGAGACATCCCAGGATTCGTGGACACGGTTTGCCCGGCATGCGGCGGTCCGGCTCGAAGAGACACAGATACCATGGACACGTTCGTCGATTCATCCTGGTACTTCTTGCGATTCATCAATCCGCAGGACGCCGAGCATGCATTCGTTCGCGAAGACATCGATCACTGGCTGCCAGTCAACCAGTACGTAGGCGGTGTCGAGCATGCCATCCTGCATTTGCTCTACTCTCGGTTCATCACCAAGGCTCTGTACGACATGGGGCACCTAGGGTTCGAAGAGCCGTTTGCACGGTTGTTCACGCAGGGCATGGTATGTCATACCGCCTATCGATGTCCCGAGCACGGCTGGCTGTATCCAAAGGACGTCGCCAACGCCCCCTCGAAATGCCCGCATTGCGGCAAGACGCTCGAGGTATCCAGCTTCAAGATGTCCAAGTCGAAACGCAATGTCGTGGATCCCAAGGACATCGTTGAACAGTATGGGGCGGACACCGAGCGCCTGTACACCATGTTCATGGGCCCGCCGGACCGCGACATCGACTGGATCGACGAAGGCATTCGCGGAGCATTCCGCTTCTTGAAGCGCGTGTGGAACCTGATCGTTGTTAATGTCGATCGGCTGGCTGATGTTGAAGTCACGGTAGATTCCGATGTCTTGGTTGGAAATGCATTGGCTTTATGGAGACGCGTGCATCGCACCATCAAGAAAGTCACCGAGGACATCGAAGATCGATTCAGCTTCAACACCGCCGTGGCTGCCATCATGGAATTCTTCAACGATCTATCGGCGTATGCCGCTGGAGACGAGGTTGATGCTGCTTTGCTTCGCGAAGCCATGGATGCATTGATACTGATCCTGTCGCCGTTCACGCCATTCGTATGCGAGGAACTGTGGCAACGCATTGGGCATACAGATTCGATCCTCGATCAGTCATGGCCGAGCTATGATGAATCGGCATTAGAAGAAGACACCGTTGAGGTGCCGGTTCAAGTAAACGGCAAGCTAAGAGCTCGCATTACCGTGCCTGCAGCAGTGGCCGCAGATCCAGAAGCGCTCACGGATGCAGCATTGGCCAACGAACGGATCCAAGAAGTTCTCGCCGGCAAGACAGTGGTGAAAGCTATTCCCATCCCCGGCAAGATGGTCAGCCTGGTGGTGAAATAGTGCCATGAACGAGCCCTCAACGTCAGACTTCAATCGCGAGCATAAAGCCAAGTCGAGCATCCCCTTCGTAAGTGAAGGGGGTGCCGTGCTATTGGATCGGGACGGCGTCATCAGCCAGCAAACAGCCTTTGTGAACGAGCCCGATGACTTGAATCTAATTGACGGTGCCGCGGCCGCTATTGCACGGCTAAACCGTGTCGGCTGGCCCGTCGCCATCATCACCAACCAGGGTGGTATCGCCATGGGCTATCTCACCGAAGAAACGCTCCGCAAGATTCATGAGAAACTGAAGCAACTGCTCGCCGAGGCCGGAGCTCACGTAGATGCCATCTATTATTGCCCGCACATGGAGAACGCCAAACTCCTTGCTTACCGAAACGATTGCCCATGCCGAAAGCCCGGCACAGGCATGTTGGAGCAGGCAAGAGACAGCCTGGGTATTGACCTATCAAGATCAGTCGTCGTTGGCGATGCGACTACAGATATCCTCGCCGGCATCCATGCTGGCTGCTCAACGATCTTGGTGAGAACGGGATTCGGAGGGAAAGACGGAAAAGCCGCTGCCGAGCCCGATGCCACCGTGCCAGACATTGTCGCAGCCGTCGATCTGATACTGAGTTCACTTGAGTCCGGGGACTCTTCGTGAGTAGTCGAAGACAGGCCGTTCCCCATGAGCCTGACTTCGACCCTGGCTGCTGCAACCTCAGACCCGCAGCAGCCGAGCTCATTCTTTCAAGTGTACCATCGAAGGCTTGAAGGGACCCTTCGGATCGGGTATGAATAGGGCGCAATCGGGGCCTTAGCTCAGCTGGGAGAGCGCTTGCATGGCATGCAAGAGGTCAAGGGTTCGAGTCCCTTAGGCTCCATAGTCTTCTAAGAGACGCGACGCCGCTTCTCGAGAGATCAGTCAGATTCCTCTAGCTTCACAAGTGAGGCGTCTTTCAGCTATTCTTGCCCCGAGAAGGGATGCGAACCACAACTCAATCGCAATCAGATAGAGCTGGCTCCAGAAGTGGAGCACACTCACAGCAGCAGTCAAGGAGGCAGAATGGGGCCGCTAGAGCTGTATCTAGAGGAATACCGGCAGGTTCATGAGGAAGTGCGGCTCTACATGAGAAGATCCTACTGGGTCATCTTCTATTACCCAGCCATGATTGCTGGCATAGCTGCTGTTGTTTCATACATTGATCCGGCTCTTCTGCAATCGCTCACAGACGTCTCATCAATGACTGGGTTTCTTGCAAGGGAGGGCGCTGCTCTTCTACTTGCGCTTTTGCTCTTACCGGTCCTAAGCGGTGCCATCCAGTTCTTCGGGCTTTACTGGCTCTTTCGTGAGCTAAGGGCAACAGCGTATCTTGCCTGGTTGAGCAAGAAACTTCGTCTTCTGGCCGGAGTCAATGGCGAGAGCATGCCGCTCTGGCACGAGCTCTCGTATACAAACAAGCTATCAGCGACGGTCGAACTCCTGGACAAAACTAACTCCTCCTCCATCCGAGTCGCGCGAGCTACAGAGACCGTTCGGATGTTGTTGCTGATCTTGATCGTTGGCCTCCCAATGGTCATCTCGTGTGCGGTTATCGTTGGCTACTGCATAACGACGGACCTTCACACGCCGATTCGGTGGGTGATCATTGCCATCGGGATGGCCGCACTTGCTGCTGCTCTTGTCTACGCTTGGCAGTACAAGAAACTGAACGAATGGCTGTCGAAGCATGCATTCAAGCACGATGCTACCACTACTGGGCGCGAAGCCAAAATGGAGGGAGCGACCGTAGTGCGTCCTAGCGGGGGCAGGCTGCAAGATGAACCCTGATCGTGGATTGGTTGGCAGTCTGTTTCCTCCTGGTTCTGGCAACGCTAGCATTCTCTGTTACTTCTAGTTCCCCAGGATCAAACTACCACACAGCAGCCAGAACGAAAGTTCTGTTTACAGTCACATAGGCTCCAGAACATCCCTATTCTTGCGATTCTCTAAATGGCGGTGCGGACCACTTCGGGACTAGCAGCCCACTGAAGGCCATCGAAACCAGATCTCGTGTCCACAGGAGGATAGGGACATCAGCAGACCCTCATCAGGCACCCCTCAGGGGATAACTTCGGAGCTTTCTCCTGGCCAACTCGAGAGGAAATCGAACGATTGCTCGTTTCTGTTGGGTAGAATCGTGATCTTCACCCCGAATGTCAGTCACTGTCAATCTTGACATTATCCGTGGACCGGATCTTGGGGTGAAGGTCAGTCAATCTCCGGGGTCAGATCTGGATTCTTTGGATTCCAAGCGATCTTCACTGTCGGATCAAACCTTCCTTCTTGCATCAGGGCGACTGGATAGGAACTGAATCTCCCGAAGGTCAACGCCAAGCGACTCATCAGTAGCTGGGTTGCCAGTTGGCCATGGTTGTCTCATCCGTCTTCTTTTCCGGAGCAAGTCTTCGCCGGGCGATTTGCCCGTTATGATATGCTTTGCTAGGGCGGCGACGGCATGGGATCTTTCGACAGGAGGACGTCGCGTGAGGCTATCCATATGAGAGAATAGGAGAGAAGAGGACCCGATGAGGAGAGGAGAGATCGGGCAGAGCGCGCCTCGATGATCCTGTGCACATTCGCACACGAATCGTGGATCAAATAAGGGAGGAAGCCCATATGAAAGCAATCGTCTACTACAAGTACGGCGCACCTGTTGATGTCCTGAAACTCCAAGATATCGACAAGCCACTGATCAAGGATGATGAGGTGTTGGTGCGAGTTCAGGCAGCTTCGATCCATGCGGGTGACTGGCTCATGATGAGAGGCCAGCCGTACATCGCACGCCCGGCGTTCGGGCTGCTCAAGCCAAAGGACCCTGTTGCGGGAACGGATGTGGCGGGGCACGTTGAGGCGGTTGGCAAGAACGTGAAGCAGCTTCAACCAGGGGATGAGGTATTCGGCTGGTGCAAAGGCGCCTTCGCCGAGTATGCGTGTGCTGGAGAAGATCAGTTCGTCCTCAAGCCAGCCAACCTCACGTTTGAGCAAGCAGCGGCCGTACCTACCTCCGCATTCACTGCCCTTCAGGCTCTTCGCGATCCGGGCAAGGTACAGCCAGGGCAGAAGGTCTTGATCATCGGTGCGTCGGGAGGCGTGGGAACGTTTGCTGTACAGATCGCCAAAGCGTTCGGCGCTGAAGTGACTGGCATGTGCAGCACGAGGAACGTGGACATGGTGCGATCGATCGGCGCAGACCACGTCATCGATTACACTCAGGAAGACCTCACTAAGAGTGGCGAGCGCTATGACCTGATACTCGACATGGCCGGGAACCGTTCATTGTCAGAACACAGGCGAGCGCTAAGCCCCAAGGGGTCACTCGTACTCGTCGGTGGTAGGGGCGGTCCATGGCTCATGGGTATGGGGCGTACGATCAAAGCGCTCATGTTGTCACCGTTCGTGAGCCAGAAGATGCCCTTCTTCATTTCGTTGAGCAACAAGGAAGATCTGGCTGTTCTGAAAGAGCTCATCGAAGCTGGCAAGATCACACCGGTCATCGACAAGACGTACCCGCTGAGCGAAACCCCTGACGCTGTTCGTCATGTCGATGAAGGGCACACGCAAGGAAAGACCGTCATCACTGTGGAGTAGATTCACAAATGACAATCCGTACCGCAGAAACATCGCCACTTGTCTATGCACGAATCGCAGAGTAGCGTGCGAAACAAGTGACAAGGTCAAGCAGCAGAGATGTAATACTGGCCATTTTCAGGAAGGAGGCAGTCAAATCATGGCGAATGTAAGGATCATCCTTTCAGGATTATGGGTCGCTCTCATGCTGAACAATCTCTTGGGGGATGTGCTGCGGATATTTGCCGGCGACTTCGTAGCAGGAGAAATAGAAGGTAGACCAGTAGGTCAAATCGTGTGGTTGGGAATCGCAGTATTTATGCTGATCCCGATTGTCATGGTTGTTCTGTCCCTGACGTTAAAGTATCCGGCAATTCGCTGGGTAAACATCAGCGTAGCGGCACTCCTGTTCGTCTTCAATGCCACTTCTGTGCATACCTACCCCGGCCACTATGACAAATTCCTGATTGTCGTAGGGCTCGTGATCAATGCACTGACTGCCTGGTATGCATGGAAGTGGGTCTAAAGGGACCCCGAGAGGACTCGAACCGGAGCGTCAAGACGCACTGGTGAACACGGAGGAACTGGCGAACGTGTGCTAAGCTTGTCTTGGTTACGCGACCCAGTTCTTCAGAGATTGCCCTGACCTTCGCCGCGACGGGCGATCCACATTTCTGCCAACTTGTCCGACCCGTGAGCATCGCGGGCACGAAGCCTGATATGTTGATCAACCTATCAACGTCTACTGATGGATCTGAAGGCAAGAATCATCCTCGCTGGGATCACTAGGAAGAGTCCTTCAATAAGCGCTTATGGGACTCCGCGCAACGAGACCTACCAAGCGGCGGCCACCACTTGAGTTCTACATACAGTCCCCCAGGCTCCAAAGAGGCGGCAAATTGTCGGCGAGCACCTCTTTGTGGAGAGAATCGGTACATACAGTCCACACTCCGGGCAGCATTATTCACAGGATATAGCGCCATCGCAGGAAGACCTTTGTATCAAGCGCTATGCACTTCGATCAGGAAGGTCAAGCGCAGGTGTTGCCTCATGTGCTTTCAGGGGCGAGGCCACGCATCGTGGTTCTCCGAGTTGAGAAGCACCACGGGGGCAGGCCAGCCTTCTCCTTGCAGATCCCCCTAGTCCCGGGAACTCGCTATTGTGCAACGGCCGCAGATGGACTGAATCCTTTGACGATCAGCCATAACGCAAGAACCAACTCTTGCACGCCCAGAGGAGCGCTGAGAGCGATGTGGAACGGCTCCAAAGGAACGATGAGGTCGAACATAACCAACATACCGGCGGCCCAGTAGACGATGGCCCCAATTAGACCCCATCCAGATATCCATCGAGGAACGAGTCTTGTTCGATACAGTAGGTAGTAGAGCATTAGCGCGCCGAGAGGGAAGACGGCAACATCCAACACCACATGCCCACCCCAATCACGTGCCGCTAGTAGCAGCATGCCTAGAGTTTGAAACTGGGAGGCATCCGGACTTCCTGCTCCAACGAATTCCTTACTCAAAGTCACCAGTGCAAGCAGGCTGATCGCACCAATGATGCCGATCACGAATTCAACCGTCCTGACTCCGAAGTATCCAATAGCAACACCCGGACTGTGCCTTCTCAGTACCGGATACAGCACGATTGCCATTCCGACAAGCACAATCCCCATAACTAGCTCAAGGAGAACGCCTATCAGGATTTTGCTTTCGTTGGCAGCCATACTGCCAAGATAGTCCGGAGCACTTAGCACAGGGCTCGTGAACAAGCCAAGACTTATTATTCCGGCAATCGTCCCGGCCATGAAGAGTACTCCCGCAAGTCTTGCGGCCTTCTTGTTCGAATCCATCTCTTCTTCCTCCTTGGGCGATACGCTTCCTACGGTCCTTGTTTGGCACGAACAGTATTGCACGACAGACAGCAGTGTTCCAAGTCACCATGAAACAGCGAACGTGTGCGTTCTACATACAGCCCCCCAGGCTCCAGAGCAATCGCTCAATCACTGATACCATCAGACGTTCCCACTCCTCATGGATTCCATGGCCAAACCGTCCTTTCACGTATCGATAGATAGCGCCGCGCTTTCGAGTTTCTATGCTATCCCTCGTTTGGCTTCCGGGGTGAAGGTCAATCAATCCGAATCCCCGCAGCACTTCCGGTCCGATTCCAGGGGTCCGTCACTGTGCTGCACTCGCTGATTCGGCAGATGCCTACCGCCTCAATCCTGAGGATTTCTCTTCGTTGACGGGCGCAACGGAAGAGACGGTCGATCAGGGCGGTCCTTCTTCGTCTTCGTTTCCAGACCTTCGAAGCCTATAATGTACATCAAGCTTGCTGCACATGGGAGGAGCCATGAAGAGAGGCGGAACGGGACTGTTGGCGTTGCTGTTGCTCGTCGTCACTGCTCTTGTAGTGGGCGTCCAAGGGATGACGGAATCGATCTACGGAGAAGCCCCCCAACTGGCTGAAATGGTGGCGGCCGGTGAACTACCGCCTGTCGAAGAACGCTTGCCCACGAATCCAATGCTAATCCAGCCTGTGGAGCGCGTGGGTGTCTATGGCGGCACCTGGAGAATGGGGCTTGTTGGAGCCGGGGACGTGTCGGTCATAAGGTCCTACGCTGCCTATGAGGGCCTATTGCGTTGGGATTCCACATGGTCTCGAGTTATCCCGAATCTGGCGCAGTCATATGAAGTCAATGAGGACGCGAGCGAATTCACCTTTCATCTTCGTGAGGGCCTTAGATGGTCGGATGGGGTTCCCTTCACAGTTGACGACATCATGTTTTGGTACGAAGACATGGTGGATGTGGAGGACTTGCACTCGTCTGTAAAGAGCTGGTGGAAGGTGAATGATATCCCCGTTGTGGTAGAGAAGATCGACCAGTATACGGTGAAGTTCATCTTCGCAGGACCGTATGGTCAGTTCCCCTACATTCTTGCAGACGTCAAGTCGGATTGGATCTCAGGCAGACCGATGCACTACATGAAGCAGTTCCACATTGACTACAACCCTGACGGGATAGAGGCATTGATCGAAGAAGCCGGTGTTGAGAACTGGGTCAAGCTTTACAAGGCCAAGTTCAACCAGTACCGAAACCCTGAAAGGCCTACAATGAATGCGTGGGTCCTAACCGACTGGTACGACGGAGAGTCGACGCCTGTCGTGATGGAACGCAACCCCTACTACTGGAAGATCGATACCGACTTCAACCAGTTGCCATACATCGATCGGATCAGTTTTGTGGTCTACTCTTCGAATGAGGAGTTGCGCCAAGCTGCACTTGACGGGCACATCGATGCGCAGCACTCACATCTCAGCATCGCCGCAAACTACAACGACTACGTCGCGCGCATGACAGAAGCAGGGTACGGCCTACACACGTTGCTGAACACAAGCTCCAACGGCTTGGCGATTCACTTCAACCTTGTGCACCAAGACCCCGTCTTGAGGTCTGTCTTCTCCAACAAGGTATTCCGCGAAGCCCTCTCCCATGCCATCAATCGTGCCGAGGTCATTGACGAGATCTATGGCATAGACCTTTCCCCTCGTCAACCCGCTCCGCGAATGGAGTCACCATACTATCGGGAGGGATTGGCGACCCAATACACCGAGTTCAATCCGTCCCTAGCAAACCAGCTCCTGGATGATGCCGGGTATGTGCAACGAGACGCTGAAGGCTATCGGCTTACTCCTGAGGGTCAACGCATCGAGTTCACAATCACAGCCGCGACACACTCGGGAGAGACTCTATTGTCTGCTGCGGAGATGCTCTCGGGGTACTGGCGTGAACTTGGCGTTGTGGTCCATGTCAGCGGGGTAGACAAGGTCGAGAGAGAGGCGTTGGTCCAAGCGAATTTGCATGATGTCGTCATTGGCGGTTCCAAGGGGGGCATTTACGTGGCCATGGAACCCTTCGTGTATATGCCGTACGACAAGTACAACTCGTATTTCGCCATCCCTTGGGTGTACTGGAGTCAAGGGATCGATCTTGGTGAAGAGCCATCCCCGGCAGCGAAGACACAAATGGAACTCTACGATCAGCTCAAGACAAGCACAAGCCTCGATGACATTGATGAGCTGGTTCATCAGATACTAGCTATAGCGGAAGAAGAGTTCTACGTGATGGGCATCTGTCTATCCCCGGATCAGTACATGCTAGTTGGAAACGACTTCCATAATGTGCCACCCGCGATGCCCTTCTCATGGATCTGGCCCACACCTGCACCGACGAATCCTTGCCAGTACTTCATTGACCCGCAAGACTGAGGGCCTGCAGCATCTATCGTCGGAGGACGAACGGTGACTATGATGTTCAACAGCCTGTCCTTCAGAATTGGCGTGATAATCATCCTGGTGGAGATGATCGTGCTCGCCGTACTGGGCTTCGTCTATGTCAATCGCTTCATGGATGAAGTTGACAGACGCGTGGCGGCCCAAGCTCAACTGCCTGGTGTGCTCATGAACGCGGGGCTGTTGGCTTTCGACGCGGTATCTGATCCAGCCACGATGCGGGAATTGGTTGGGGATGAGTTAGTCACCGGGATGGTGGTTGGCGTTAATGGCAATGTCTTCTACGCGCTCGATCCTGATCTTCTGGGACTGGATGTGGCCGATATTCCAGGTGTGGACGCCACCCTGTTCGATATCAATGATCTTCGAGATGTGCACATCCATGAGCTGGAAAGGGTGGTCGCTGTCTCCCCGATTTACGCGGCCGACCAGCGTACGCCGCGTTTCTTCATCTACACGGTAGTCAGCAATCGTGAAGCAGCAGCCGAGAAAGCTGCCCTCACTTGGCTGTTTGTTCTTGGTTCACTGGCGACAGTGATTGTGACGTCGCTGGTGATCATTGCTTCTTTCAGACTCCTTATCTCAAGACGTATCGGCAGTCTGGCAGAGGTTCTAAGACGCGTTGAGACTGGGGACATGACCGCCCGGGTGACCCGGGTGCAGGGACCAACATCACAAGACGAGATTGGCTTCCTTCAACGCAGCACGAACGATATGATCAACGCCCGTCAGCAAGCAGAGACCCAGATCATTCACCTCAATCGTGTCTTGCGGGCCATCCGCAACGTCAACCAACTCATCACCCAAGAAAGGGATCTCGACCGCCTGCTCGAAGGTGCCTGTGAGCGTCTGACTGAGACGGCCAGTTACGCGGCAGTTTGGATTCTTCTGCTCAACGACGATGGTACCCCACTCAAGTTCTTCCGGAAGGATATGGATGGGAATACGCTTTCTCTCAGCGACCTCGACGAGAGAGACGAGATGATGGCGTGCACCCAAGTGGTTCTGGCCCAGGCGGGCGCTCAGATCATCGAGACTGGGGCTGGCACTTGCCAGGAATGTTTCAAGTCAATCGTACGGGGCGGTCCGCACAATGCGATGGCTATTCGCCTTGAGTACGCGGAAAAGGTGTACGGCGTGTTCAATATTGCTGTCCTCACCGAGCACATTATCGATGCCGAAGAGATCTCGTTGTTTGAGGAGCTTGCCGGGGATATTTCATTTGCCCTGCATGGCCTGGAAGTGGAGGAGGAACGCAAGCGCGCCGTGGCAGAGAAGCTGGCAGCCGAAGCACACCTTCGGCAGGGGCAGAAACTAGAGTCAATCGGAACGTTGGCAAGTGGTATCGCGCATGAGGTCAACAACCCGCTCATGGGGATGATCGGATACGCTGAGCTAATTGCTGCCGAGGTCGATGATCAGACGGTTGGCAAGTACACGGAAGGCATCATCAAAGAAGGGAATCGTGTGGCGACGATCGTCCAAAACCTCCTGTCCTTCGCCCGCCAGGACAAGGAATCCCACAGCCCTGCAGACATCAAGGACATCATTGACGCTTCGCTGTCACTTGTGGGCGCCATCCTGCGGAAGGATCAGATCGCACTTGACTTGGATGTCCCCGACGACCTTCCGAGAGTGAAGTGCCGCAGCCAGCAGATCGAGCAAGTGGTGGTCAACCTTCTGACCAACGCACGTGATGCCCTCAACCTTCGATATTCGGGCTTCGACGAGAACAAGTTCCTCTTAGTCACGGTTCGCCCGCTTGAGAAGGATGGGACGACCTGGGTTAGAACCACCATCGAAGATCATGGCCCCGGAATCCCAGAGGATTTGCTTCAACGCATCTTTGATCCGTTCTTCACGACCAAGCCTCGAGATGAAGGAACTGGTTTGGGGCTATCGGTGAGCTACGGCATCATGAAGGAGCATCAAGGTGAGCTAACGGTGGAAAGCGAGGTAGGCAGGTACACACGGTTTCACATGGACCTTCTCGTCGACAACAACTGGACACTCAGGGATCAAGAGGAGAGCGACTAATCCCGCAGGGAGGTTGACTATGGCACGTGTGCTGATCGTCGATGACGAGGAGAGCATTCGAACTATCATCGGCGCGTTTGCTGCGAAGGATGGTCATACGGTCGCTCTTGCCGGTGATGCCATCGAGGCGCTCGACATCTTGAGCAAGGAACCGTTTGATGTTGTGGTGACTGACATCATCCTACCGCGCAAGAGCGGTGTGGTTCTCCTCGCTGACATTCGGGAAGCACAGCCTGACGTGCAAGTCATCATGATGACCGGGGAACCCGAAGTCGGTACCGCGGCCGAAGCAGTGAGACAGGGCGCCTTTGATTATCTCGCCAAACCCGTTTCCAAAGACGCCATCACAAAGGTGGTTGCAGCGGCAGCTGCCAAGAAAGCGCTGCTTGACGAGAATCGCAGCTTGGAGGAAGAGAACCGGAAGCACCGAGAGCACTTGGAGGAGCTAGTTGACGCCAAGACCGAGCAGATCCGTGAAGCACTAGAGGGAACTGTCCACATCGTCAGCGACACCGTTGAGATCAGGGACCCCTACACCGCTGGGCACCAGCGACGCGTGACTGTGCTGGCGTGCGCTGTTGGAACGGAGCTAGACATCCCTGAAGAAGGGATTGATGGATTACGGGTAGCCGGTCTGTTGCACGACATCGGAAAGATGTCAATCCCAGCAGAAATCTTGACTAAACCCACTCGGCTGACCGAGATCGAGTACGCCCTCATACAGGGGCATCCTCAAGTTGCCTATGACCTTCTGAAAAGCATCCGGTTCCCGTGGCCGGTTGCACAGATCGTTCTTCAGCATCACGAGAGGCTGGACGGATCGGGATATCCACGCGGGCTCAAGGGTGAGGAGATGCTACCTGAAGCAACGATTCTGGCAGTGTGTGATGTGGTAGAAGCAATGGCTGCCCATCGTCCCTACCGAGCAGCGCTTGGAGTTGATGCAGCTCTCGAAGAGATCGAGAAGAACAAAGGAAGGCTCTACTCTGAAGATGTGGTGGATGCTTGTGTACAGCTCTTCGCCAAGGGAGGGTTTTCATTCGAAGAGCAACTCTAGATGGGGTGACCTTCACACCTGGGATGGGGATACTGGCCCACACCCTTTCCGGTTCGCTCCAGTTATGTATCTCTACACGATTTCGCCGCTTATCAATGACGGACTGCGTGTCTTCTGCCTCGAGAAAAGCCCTCTCCAACAGCCGTTCCGGAATTTCTTAGCTACCTAACGGAGTTCGAAAGTAGTCCTCTAGAGGTAGAGGTGACGTGCCCCCTTAGATCCGGTCCAGTACCAGAGCTAGTACCTACATATTGAGGACCCAGTGGCCCCGGAAGAGCCGGGAATCGCTGTTTGGTCTATCCCAACAGGCTTTCCGTGCTTAGCGACGACCGAATGCGGACACCGTTCACCACGAAACAGCTAACGCATGCGTTCTACATACAGCCCCCCAGGCTCCAAAGAAGCCCGGAAATCCTCATCTCTTCAGGGCTTCCGGCTGCGTCACCTTGTGGCCTCAAGTCACGACGTCCTGAAACGCTGATGGCAACCGCTCTCGGTGGTTCTACAATCAGTCCCTCAAGCTCTCTGCTTCACTGGCCATCGGATTCGCTCTACACTCCCTCCCTAGAGGAAACATGAAGGAGGAGTCTTCGAGATGCTCAACAGGTCCGTCGTCACGGTTAGTGCCAGAGAGCCGTTTCTTCGCTGGCTCCAGTCGGTCTCCAAGGAAGCGAGCACTACACTTGCTGAGATCAATTCGGAGACCACCGCCTATCTCTTGCCCGACTACCAGGACGACGACGAACGACAGCTCTTCCTTGCCCAGTGCTACGACTTGATCTTTGAGGATCAGCTGGCCGGGTGGTGGACTGAGGAAGGTGATTGGCCAGACAAGCGCGATCTTGTCATGTTCACAAGATGGTTCAGTGTTGAGTTCCACTCAGTTGCTATCGACCTCGTGGATGACGTGCTTCTAGATGAAGAATAGAGCGCCGGGTTGACCCCAGGCAACGAGTTTGCCGACAACTACATTGGTGGCTTTACGTGCGTTCTGAAATCAGGTTAGAGGTTCGGTCCTCCTCCATCCCAAGCTTTGCTTCTGGTCTGCTTTCGCGCAAGCAGACGGGACGAGCCGAATAGGTTGGCTGGCTAGGATCTCGAGGAGGTGTAGACCTCACGACTAGCTGGCAGCCGATCTCCCCTTTCGTCCGTGAGGACAGACATACAGGCACATGCCGCATACGCTGATGCCGCCATCCTCGCTCAGCTTCCGGAAGTAATCCCTGCACCTATGTGTATGAAAGCGCATCTGGACAGGCTCCTCCTGACGGAATGGCCTGCCTGTGAAAGCCCTTGATGGACAAGCATCTACGCACTGCTGACAGGTGCCACAACGCTCTTCCATTGGCGTGCCCGCTGGCTCCAGATCGGCATCAGTCAGTACAGTCGCCCATCGGACTCGCGGGCCGGCCTCTGGAGTGACGAGCAGACAGCTCTTGCCAATCCACCCATGTCCCGCCAGCCGAGCTGCAGTCTTGTGAGGGAACATGGCCAGGAGGCCTTCGTCATCGACTGATTGCGAAGCGGGCACAGGCAGAGCTTTGTGCCCCTCGCCCTGGAGAACGCTACTGACACGCGACGCCATGACATCGAGACGGTAATTGATCAGGTCGTAAGCGTGGTGCTTGTAGAGCATTGCGACTGAGCGTCTGGATCGATTGGGCAATTGGTCAACGACTGGATGCAAGAGGGCGATCCCTATCGAGATGGCTCGCGGGTAGTCAGAGCCTGCTCCAATCCCTTGAGGCATCTCTGCTCGATGGACCGGCGTAAGATCTGCCACACCAAAAAAGTCTGCTCCCGATAGTTCAGGTAGATCTCTGATCCTTGCAGTTAGACTCATCCTTCGTCCTTCCTCTTAGCTCCAAGTACGGCCAGCGTGCTCCCGAACTGGGCTGCACCCCAAACTTGACCTCAAACAGGGTACCGGCTTCATCATCTAACTACTAGGGAACTAAGAAGGCGGACTGACTTGGGCCCCGATAGCCGGTCCAGACAGGAAGATGAGAATTGACCTTGATTCACGCTTATGAGAAGGCACATTGCCTGCTATACTTAAGGGCCCAATAACCGCGATGTTCAGAGGAGATCTATGGCCACATACATCCCCGTTGACGTGTTTCGAAGGGAGCTGCTCGATCTGCTGGACGAGACGTTCGAGAACACGAAAGGAATCTATCTCGATCGAGACACATCGCTGTTTGAAACGCTGAATGACCTATCGGCCGGACAGGCGTCGAAAGCGATCTCGCCAAGGGGAGCGACCATCGCCGGGCATGTGGAACACATGCGCTTCTATCTCGATGTGTTGACCGGGTGTATTCGGAGGGAGTCGGTCGAGAAGATCGACTGGCAAGACAGCTGGCAACTGACAGAAGTAGATGAACAGGAGTGGGCTGCGACCAAACAGCGTCTTCAGGATGCCTATCACAATACACTGGAAGCCATAAAGACCCTCGACCTGTGGGAAGGTGAGGACAATATCGGTGCCTCGCTGGCCATCCTGGCCCACACAGCGTCGCACCTAGGCTCTATTCGGCAGGCCCTCCATATCGTCAAATAGGATCCAGCTCAGCACGATCAGAACTCCGAAGTCTACCAAGGGCCGAGACGACTTGAGTTTTACACCTAGCCCCCAAGCGCCAAACCGTTGCCGGGAACGCCTTGGTCACTCATCCGCACCGAGGAAGTGGCCGAGCATGATTGTGTCTGCGTAGCTGCCGTCTTCGAACTTCATGTCGCGGACGCCTCGACCTTCCTCAACAAAGCCGTGTTTCGTGTATAGAGCGAGAGCCGCTTCGCTGGTCGAGAAGACCAAGATCCACAGCTTCTCTATCCTTTTCGAAGCTCACGCCCAGTTGACCACGGACCGCACAAGCTCATCGGCGATACCAAGTCCCCGGCTCCCAGCTTCGACCCAGAGCGAGTGAAGCTCCGCCCCATGTATTGTCCTGCGGAACGCCCCGCCCTCAGCTCGAATAGTCCCAACAACCCGGGAATCGCGGCAAGCCACCAGGTAGAGGCATCCAGCATCGCCAGTGAATTGCTCTATCGCGCTCGCTGCGGCAGCCGCGTCAGATTTCAGCTCATCTTCTTGAACTAGCGTCCAAGGCCCCTCGGCTACTACTCCCTTCTTCAGTTCGATGAGTCTCTTCGCATTATCCGGACTTGCAGACCGAATCAGGGCCGCGCTGCCATCGTGCAGTTTCAGCTCTTGCGGTTCGATCTTCGCCATTGCTGTCTTCCCTCCTCGCCCTTTCGACGATCTCCGCAGACTATCTGACTCTAGGACTCAGGGACTCCGAACCGCCCGATTATCCTCCAGTTCGAATCGGCGATACTCATTCTCACAAGGTCGGCCGTGCGCCAGGTGGATCTCGTCCGTTCCCAGCTCCCCAACCCAGGAGTAGATCGTTCCGTAGGGCTCGACGGAGTACTCGCCATGGTCGCAGATGCCTGCATCGTGATCGCTCGCGAACCCGATGGCCTTGTCGAGGTCAATGGCCCCGCGGTCAGCCTCGTACCAGGTCTCGATACGCCTCTTGGACTCGGGTATCAATTCGCGTCCATCAGGGACGCGGTCGTAGTCCGACATCGCCTCCGACTGGAACATGTTGACCGTGGCCAGCATGCCCTCCTTGGTCTCCGTAACGTCGACGCCCTCCGGACACACCTCCACACGAGCGACGTGCCCGCTCTTGTCCGCCAGCAGGTAGGCGACCCCTTCAAGATGAGGAACCCGCCTCATGAACTCGACGGCCGACTTCACGTCCGGGCAGGTGTCGAGGATCCAGCGCGTCACCACATTCATCCGCAACCCAGGCCTTGGCTTGCCCGTATAGAAGATCCAGGAGCCGCCCATAGCGAGACCCGCTTCGTTCACGCCGTCATACCGTCCTGGGTCCGCAAAGCCGAACGCAATGTGTCGAAGACCATCCTTCAGCGCTGTTCGGAAGCACGTGACGTATTCGATGTCTTCATCCATCCAGTCGTGATTTCTGGCGAAGATCGTCCGCCCTCTCGCGGTCTGTGAGCCGGACACGGCCACCACGTTGCACGACGGAGCGTCGCCGATAAGGGTGGCAATCATGTTCGACAGGACCAAGTAGTAGTCCGAGCGAGTCGCATCCGCCAGCGCACGAAACTCGTCGAGATACCCGGGCGCGTGTTCGACGATTGCCTCCTCGCACGCCTTCACGAAGGCCAGCTTCTCCCCGCTCGGTTCCGTCCACCACGTATTGAGCTTGCGCTCGGCGACGATCTCGCCATAGGCCCGTCCCAACTCCTCGCGGGTTCCAGCCAGTTGGATCTCATGCATGTCGAACCTCCTGAACGTCTCTGGAATCGGAGTGTCGCCTCGCGCGAGTCACGACACACAGAAAGTACTTATCTATCTTACGTTTTCAAGGTCGCCCTGACCTGCCCACAGTGAGTTCAGGAAGCGGCATCCGATTCGCGGGCTCGGTCAGACCGAGACGAGCAGCCTGTTGATCTGCTCTCGACTCGGCCATTTGAGAGTTCCAAATTCGTCCACTCGGGGGTACTAGACGTTGAACTTGCGTTTGCGATGCTGAGAAGGCGTATTGGTGTTTCAGATCAGGCTTTGCACCCCTGTCTAACCTAAACTGGTGCGGCAGATCGCCAAGAGACCGCTAATGCATGCGTTCTACATATAGCCCCCCAGGCTCCAAACTGTCGTTCCTGCCTTAGTCTTGGAGAACTTCGTCGTTCACCGCCAATCTTCCTCCCCGTAAACGCCAATCCATGTCGATTCTGACATTTCGTTTGGACCGGTTTCAGGGGTGAAGGTCAGGGGGCAGGTCATTTCCATTCGCTTCAGTCTAGAGATGCACGACAGCTACGATGCCTCGCCAAGGTGCGAGACCTTCGTTTCTCGGATTCCTCATGCTAGAGTAGCTTCAACATGGCGAGGCCTCTTTCGTAAGAGCCTTCCGGAGGTACGAGCGGAGTGATTCGCGGGTAGCAAGTGCATGCACGTGGACGTGGTATCGCTTGCGCTCTGCCACGCCAGTGATACTGTCGTTGGAGGCAACTCAGCGTACTCGATGCTCGACGGCTGATCGATCCTACGGGGGACAGAAATGAAGCACGCGAAGAAAGCGTATCTCATCTTGGCGACGGTCGTGATCGCTTCGATTGCCATCATGGCGTACGTGATGAGCGGCTCGATGATTGAGAGGCGCCCGTTCGCAACGCCTGATCCTTCCTACGACAGCTGGGAGTACATCCTCTCCCATCCCCAACCCATTACGGTTCGCACGTATTCGACTGCCATGATGGAGACATCGCTCTCCGGCATCATGAACTTGGAGCACGAGGAGGCGCGGGACATCGACGATGAAGTGATCGAGTTCCCAGTTGTCGTCGGGGTTTTGCAGCACGAGGAGCTTGGAGCGTATCTGGTCGATGCTGGAATGGATGCCGCATGCGTGGACGACCCGTATGGAGTGATGAGGGGCATCCTTGTGAAGAAGAAGCTGGGGAGAGCCACTCAGGAGCCCGGTACGGACATCGCCTCGGTCTTGGATCGCGAGGACATATCTCTTCAAGGCGTCTTGCTCACGCATCTGCACCCTGACCATGTGGCCGGGATCCTCGACCTGCCCAAGGACATCACCTACATCGTCGGCGAGGGCGAACGCTACATCAATTTCCCCTTCATTATGCGCGGCGATCATCTGGCCGGCATCGATGCCCTCTACGAGATCGACTTCGCCTCTGGCATCGATCTGCCTCCGTTCGGGAAGTGCGTCGATGTCTTTGGTGACGGGTCGGTGTGGGCGATCTCATCCAGCGGGCATAGCCCTGGACATGCGCTATACCTGGTCAACGGGATCGAGGGGCAGTTCCTCATGACGGGGGATGCCTGCATGACGCAGTACCAGTTCGACACGGGCATCGGACCGGGAACCTACTCAAGCGATGTCGAGAAGGCACAGGTCGCATTGGACCAGATCATCGCCTTTATCGAGCGCTATCCTGACGTCGAACTCGCTTTTGGACATGACCTGTAGTCTCAACTAGGGATTGGCCGCAGGCGATGTCCGCACGTCGCCCTAACCAGCGGATTAGGCAGACGCGGGGGAGTTCCGGGGTGACACGGCCGTGCCGGGTTTGAAAGTAGTCCTCTACGGGGAGTCAGATAAGACAACATCTGACTGTGTATGGGGATACACAATCAATGACGGCTGCCTGTTTGTAGCTGGTGGAGAAATTCACAGACTTCATCCTCTCTGGGCCAATGAAGAGTTCCAAAGCTGGACAGCTCTCTAAGGGGTACCAGATGTTGAAGTCGCTGTTTCGACGCTGAGTGGGTGTATTGGACCTTCTGGTCTGGCTTTGCCTCTCTGTCTAACCAGAAGTAGTGCGGCGATTCACCATGCAACAGCTAACGAACGCGTTCTACAATCAGCCCCCCAGGCTCCACAGGAATCTCAAACTCCAGTTGTAGTCAGCACTTCCGCGCACAGTTCCCGCTCCCCTGCAACTGTGGCATCCGGAAAGGCCCATGCCATCAGCGCTTTGGAGTTCGAATCCCTTAGGCTCTCCGGCACGAATCAGCGTCAATGTTCATCTCATCCTTGGTCCGGGTTCCGGGGTGAGGGTCAGGCCTTGGGCCTGGGGTTAGTGAATCTAGGTGGCGCAAGGTTATCCTACTCCGGCTGATCCTCGAAATCGAATCCTCCATGGGAGAAGATCTCCAGGCAGGCATTAACAACCTGTGGATCGTATCGTACTTCCCCCGAGATCTCTGCAAGAGCTGCATCGATGCCGAGCGCTGCCCTGTAGGGACGGTGTGAAGACATGGCCTCCACAGTATCCGCAATGGCAAGGATCCTTGCTTCGATACAGATGTCCTCACCGAGTAGCCCTCTCGGGTAGCCTGAGCCATCCACCCTCTCGTGGTGCTGACGAATAATCTCCGCAACGGGCCAATGGAAATCAATGTCCTTGAGCAGATTGTATCCGGCCTCAACGTGAGCCTGAATCAGCTGGAATTCGATGTCTGAGAGCTTGCCGGGCTTGCTGAGGATCTCTGCCGGTACTGAGATCTTTCCGACATCGTGGATGACCCCGGCCATGCGCAACCCCAAGATCTTGTCCTCCGGCAGCTCCATTGCTGCAGCAATGGCACACGCAAGGTTCGTCACCCGTCGTTGGTGGCCGGCAGTGTATGGGTCACGCATTTCGGCAGCTGTGGCCAGAACAGCTATCGTCTGATGAAGGGATGACTGGACCTGTACTAGGGCCTTCTTGAGCTTCTTCTCGGCTGCCTCAAGGTCTCTAGTGCGTGAACGCAGTGAGCCACTCACATCTCGTTCAGCGTCCAGCGCTCGACGAAGCCCTTGTAGAAGAGAAGTGATCGAGAGCGTTGCGACGGAGTTGAGAAAGACGAAATTGGCACAGATCACAACCCACTTCGCGATCGGGTTGAGCACCTCGATCTGCCAGTCCATGAATCCTGTTGCGAGGAGAACCCCGACCACGATCGACGTCAGGACGTTGACCGAGAGCGCCGCGAGCGCCCAACGGCCCCCAAGTAGTACCCCAGTGAGAATCGGGAACGCGAACAGCCAAAGTGGGCCACCTCCGAAGGGTCCCAGCACCATGAGCAGGAGGAGCCCAATTGCATACGAGATTCCGCAAACTGCAAGAGCACGTACTCTGTGGAGTCTGCCGCGCACTGCGTTGAGCCCGATGACAAAGGCAATGAGCACGAAATCCGCGAGCGCAACGAGCAGGAGCCCTTCCTTGAGCGAAAGCCAAATGCTTGGCACGGCGGCGATGACGCCGAGGATCATTGCCACGACAAGCAGACGATCGAGGTACCTGTCCTGCCAATCCCGAACCGAGAACCTTGCAGGATCAGGTCTTTGAATGGGCAAAGCCGTCCACGATCGCAGAAGCTTGCTCAGAGCAGCTTTCCAGTTTGATGCACTCACTCATGAACCTCTATCACGCAGATCTACAAACGCCTGGATCGTGCTAGTGTCGCGCGAGAACTGTAGTGCCACGTGCCAACCCCCAGAATGCAGTGACAGCACTCGGGTACTCCCCCAGCGAAGATGGACCTTGCCGGCTTCGTTTGACCGCACGCACTCACAGCACCCCTGCCCTCGCCAAGTACGACCCGTTGCTTCACTACGTAGGATACCAGGTCCTGCTCGGCTAGTCTATCCAGGCCACGTGCCTGTTGTTCGACGTGATGGTGCCAGGTTGGCTTGGCCTGTTCTAGACCTTGTGCTAACTTGTACTGGGGGCGATGTTGCCATCAGGGACGGATAGCAGGTGGAGGACTCATGATCACCGCAAAGCGCTGGCTCATAGCGCTTCTCATTGCCGCGGGGGCTTCTTACGCAACTGGTGGCATGACCGCCGATGAGGCGATCGCCATGTTCCGTGAGAGCGAGATCATGCTGCCCCTGACGGACGAGAGTCATTCGGGAATCGTAGAGATGATCGAAGCGTTCCGCACTGAGCTGGGGGTCAGTGACGATATCGACGATACGCATGAATCAGAGATTGTGGCGCTTGACATACCTGCTGACGGGCTACCGATCATTCGTCTCCTCGCGCAGACCTATTATGTGCTTGGCGATGTGTTCCTGGTCGGCCTTCCCGAAGCGCGCTGGGCGTTCTTGAGCGGGAAGCACTGGGGACTGAAGGCGCTAAGAATGAATCCCGGCTTCCAGATCACAGAGGTGGAGAACGGTTTCAGCACAGCCGTGGCTGTGTCTGAAGACTTGCGTGCCTTGTACTGGGCAGCGGCGAACTGGATGCGAGCCGCGCAATTCAGCCCTCTTGAGGCCGTATTCGCAGGTATCCCCGAAAAGACAGAGGCGATGCTCTTGCGGTGTATCGAACTTGATGGGGCGTACGCCAACCACGGGCCATTCGTGAGCCTGGGGGCGTTCTGGGGAGGTCTCCCCAGGCTACCCGCCGGCTACTACAGGAAGAATTTGGCGAAATCGCAGTTCTACTTCTGCCAGGCAATCGACTCGGCTGCACATTGCACCGACGCTCAGTGTGCGACATGTCTCTCATCTCCATCATCCGAACTACCAGATCCAAGCTTCCTGCACAATCACGTGTTGTTTGCTGAGTTCTTCCTGATGGAGATGGGATACCTAGAGAGCGCGCGGACGATCCTTGATGACGTCATCTCGCATCCAATCGGAGACTTGTACCCGTTGTACAATGCAAGTTCCAAGGAGAAGGCCACGAGGCTGCTCTATGAGATCGCCCGGCGAGACTGAACGAATACGCTTTCGGCCAAACGCGAGGCGCTACGGAAGAGCATCGCTCAAGTGACCAGCCCCCCCCATGGCCGGGCCACTTCCGGAGTTGATCCAATCGGCCTCCACAACCAGCTAATGTGTCCGGCTCATAAGCATTACAAGCACATTGCTTGAGACGTTGATCAACATATCACCGTTTACAGAGGCCCCTGGAGGTAAGAATTGATCAGCAAGATGCACAGGGAAGAGTGTTCAAATACTGGCTTTCGGCTTCCCCTCAACGAAGTCTACCAGGCGGCTGAAACAACTTGAGTTCTACATACAGTCCCCCAGGCTCCAAACCGCCCACGCCGCGCATCTCCTCACCAATTGCTTGTCTATTCTTCGGTTGCTCGTCCGTTTCAGCTGCCCTAGACTTCTCCCATGCCCTATATTTTTGCTCCTGGTTGCGCTCTGTTGTTGTACAGGCCCGAACTAGCCAAGGCTTCGCATGAGTTCCTTGTCTCCGCCTACGGCGAGATGGAGATGCTCCTAACGTGTTGCCAACACATCCCTCCCATCACAGATGGCACGACGGTGATCAACGTCTGCCCAGGATGCGATCGCCGATACCGAGAGGAATATGAGACTCCGCGAACAGTCTCCTTGTGGGAGCTCCTGGCCGAGAGCGACACCTTCCCATTTCCGCGTTACGAACCGGGAGAAATGACGATTCTTGATGCCTGCCCGACACGGAATCAGGATCAAATCCATGATGTCATGCGTACGTTGGCTGCGAAGATGGGAATCGATGTCGTTGAGCCGGAGAGGACAAGACGAAACCAAACCTGTTGTGGCGACATTGTCTACGGGAAGGTACCAACGAAACAGGTTGTCGAGCAGATGAAGGCCAAGGCACGTGAAATGCCAGTAGATGACATAATGGTCTACTGCGTCTCTTGCATTAAGGCGATGTTCGTCGGCGAAAGGCGGCCAAGGTACATGCTTGATCTGCTGTTTGCTGAGGACACTGTTACTCAGACATTCGAACCGGATGCGTGGCACGCTGAACTCGACGCCTTTGTCGGGAGCCACGAGGAATACGAAACAACGATGTAGGAACACGTGCTACCAAGGAACCAATACCGAACGCGTTCTACATACAGTCCCCCAGGCTCCAGAGAAATCCATGAATCGCTGATGGTAACTGAGTTGTCCGCGTCCTGCGGATTCCCTAGTACGATCGCTCATTCACGTATCGCTTGATAGCGTCAGTGCTTTCGGGTTCGAGTCTCCTAGGGTCTCCAGCACGAATCACGATCTGTTGTTGACATTATCCGTGGACCGGATTCCGGGGTGAAGGTCATTGGTCCCGGTCCTAGCTCTGCTTCCAGACCGGTCTCAGGGGGGCAGGTCACGCTTGCCAACAGCTGCAGGAAGCGGATAGTATCTCTTCGGTCGCGACTCCATCCAGACACAGATATCTCCTGCAATCTGACCGTGCTCGACTCCAGAAAGGGAAGCCTATGATAGATGAATCCGGAATAGCGCCGCCCGTATCACCAAACACACCGCGCAAAGCAATCATCCTGGCTGCCGGCTCAGGCAAGCGTCTGCGCCCATTCACTGACCACACCCCGAAATGCCTCGCGCCTGTGAATGGTGTGCCAATCCTTGTCAACGCGCTGACTCATCTGCGTGGCTCGGGGATACAGGAAACCGTGATCGTTGTGGGGCACCTCAAGGAGAAGGTCTATGACGCGATCGGAGATTCCTTCGGTGGGATGAAGATCTCCTTCATTGCATCCGACCGCTACGAGACAACCAACAATATCTACTCGCTCTGGCTCGCCCGGGAGCACCTGACCGAAGACATCCTACTGCTGGAATCGGATGTATTCTTCGAGCGGTTGCTGCTTGATAGTCTGCTTGCATGTGAATGCGGCAACATTGCGGCTGTCGCCCGGTACCAGTCCTGGATGTCCGGTACGGTTGTCAACCTTGACAAAGATGGGAATGTGCAGGCATTGCTGGAAACAAGCCTCCAGCCTCCCGGACTGGACTACTCCAAACTCTATAAGACCCTCAACATCTACCTGCTTCGCCGTGATTTCCTGCGCGAACAGACAGTGCCGCGCCTAGAGGCCCGCATCAGCATAGGTGACGTCAACCAGTACTACGAGGTTGTCTTCCATGAGTCTACCTATGGTCAGCAGCACGATCTTACAGCGCTTGTGTGCGATGACATGAAGTGGTTTGAGATCGACGACGAGAACGACCGGGCGAATGCGGCGTACCTGTTCGCATCACCGGATGACCGGTTTGAGGTTGTCTCTCGTGAGCATGGGAGCTACTGGCGCTATGCGTTCACAGATCATACGTACCTCTATAACCTCTACTTCCCTCCCGAAGGGATCTTTGTTCATTTGAGGGATAATATCCATGATTTGATAGAGAACTATCCAGTAGGGCAGGATGCTCTGGCCAATCTTGTGGCCCACTTGATTACTGAGCCAGCCGAACGGATCGTTGTAGGCAATGGCGCTGCCGAACTCATCAAGATCATCTCTGGACACGTGTCTGATCAACTCATCATCCCGGTGCCGTCGTTCAATGAATACGCCAACGCCGCTCCCGAAGGGAAAGTCACGACCTTCGACCTGAGCCCACCGTTCTTCGAACTGAACGTGGATGAGTTTGCCGCTGAAGCCGTTCGGTGCAAGGCTGACGTGGCGGTCGTCGTATCGCCAAACAATCCGACCTCTTTGCTGGTGCCGAAGTCTGACCTCGTGCGTCTCGCGGGGAAGCTAGCCAGTCAGGACTGTATCCTCATCGTGGACGAATCCTTCATCGATTTCGTGGAGGAACCCGATGAGTTCACCATGGTGCACGAGCTCGCAGAACACAAGAATCTCGCGATTCTCAAGAGCATGAGCAAGGCTTATGGCATCTGCGGACTCCGGCTTGGCTACCTGCTTACTGCGAATCGTGATTTCGCCGCGTCAGTGCGGAAGGAAGTGCCCATTTGGAATGTCAACGGTTTTGCCGAGGCTTTTCTGAGGCTTCTCCCTCGCTATCGCCGGGAGTTTGAGGCGAGCTGCCGAAAGGTGCGAAGTGATCGTAATGACCTGTACCGGAGCCTGTCCTCTATTCCCGGGATGATCGTCTACAAACCCGCTGCGAATTTCGTCTTCTGCCGCCTTCCTCGTGAGGCAATGTCTGGCCCCGAGGTAGCCCGCAGGCTGTTTACAGAATACAACTGCTACATCAAACACTGTGCGGAAAAGCCGCTCCCCGAATCCGACCGATATCTTCGTATTGCCAGCCGCACGAAGTCCGAGAATCACAATCTCGTTGAAGCCCTGCGGAGTTCGATTGCCGGGAGGCAAGCATAGTATGAGCAACAGGCCGACCATCCTGTCGTTCGTGAGAGACATCCCCAACATCATCACCCTCTTGGGACTAGGCTGTGGGATTCTCGGGATATACTTCGCGCTTCTAGAGAGCTTCCCGGCAGCAGTCATTGCTATGCTCTGGGCCGTTTTGCTTGACTGGTACGACGGACCCGCTGCGCGCCGGATCCCCGGGAGAAGCGAAGCTCACAAATCCGTCGGCGCCAAAATGGATTCGCTGGTGGATATCGTCAGCCTGGCGATCTGTCCGGCCATCATCCTGTTAAGCTACGGAGGCTTCAGCGCATGGTTCTTCCCGGGGGCTCTGGCCATAGTCATGGCAGGCGTTGTCCGGCTTGCCTACTTCGACGTCTTCGGCGTCGATGACGACGGTACCATTGCAGGACTCTCGCTGGACATCACAGCCCTCGTGGTGGCACTTGTGTTCCTGTTGGAAGGAGTATTGAGCCACAATTCCTTCGCAGCTCTCCTCTACATCACAATAGTGGTCTTGTCGTTCCTGCACGTCGCGTCCTTCCGTATGCATAAGATGGTGGGGCGCTGGTATCACGTGATCACAGCCTACGTCTTGATCCTGACGGCTGTGTACTCCTACATTCTGTGGGCCGATTAGCCCGGCGGCGTTCACGGCTCGAAAACGGGTCGCCGGTCGAGCTCCGCCTGGGCGAAATAAGCTGCTGCTTTGCGGAGAATCTCGTTCGCTCGTCGTAGCTCACGGTTCTCCCGCTCCAACTCTTTGATGTGGGCTCGTTGATCGCTCGTTAAGCCTCCACGTCGTCCCGTGTCAACCTCGGTCCGGCGCACCCACTTCCGCAGTGTCTCCGGTGTGCAGCCAATCTTGCTCGCAATCGAGACGATCGCCGACCACTGCGAGCTTTGTTCATGCTCGTGTTCCAGCACCATCCGAACCGCCCGATCCCGAATTTCCGGAGAATACCTGCTTGATCTTGTCATGACTCCATCCTCTCAAGAGAAACAGTCTCCGGAAAACCCGGGGCCGTTCAGTCCGGGGAGAAGGCGACGGAAGCGGCGTAGGACGTATGGCTGGTGAAGGCGCGTACGATCTCATACGTATCACCCTGGCGCAACTCCACGCCGATGCTTGTCGCGACTACCAGGTACTCCTCATTCGGTGAGTATGCAAGGCTTGGATGACCCCCAAACCGAACCACGCCACCTCCCTTTCGGGACGTGAGATCTCAGCCTGCTCCGCGAAGGTGGCTCAAGCAAGCGACATCAAACCACAGCCTATCCATATCAGTACTCGCTTCATTGCTCTCTCCTCAGTTGTGCGAAACGTCCCCACAGCAATCGTTCCTGAACGCCACATACGGTAATGCACGCTTGGCGCCACCATAGATCCAGTCAGTCTGACCTGACTCGTCTCCTATTGATTCTCTTCGATCGTGGCGATAGCAGCCTCCAGGTCAACGACGCAGATGCGGTTTCCGTACTCGTCGTTGCTGCAGCGGGCCGTGTCAACCAAGTGCTGATAGACTTCCGCGCCGGACAGCTCGGGCAAAGCGGTTTTGAGGACGGCAAACGCCGAGGCAACGTAAGGTGCGGCCGCCGATGTGCCGTGATAGACAGGGTAGACGGTACCGGTGACACCAGCAGGCCCGGACAGCTCCGGCTTGGGTCGACCATCCGATGTAGGCCCACGCGAGCTGTATGGCTCCTGTGTGCTGTTCTGGAGTGACACAGCCCCCACGGTCACCACGTCCCTGTTCGTCGCCAGCTCGCTGACGCTCCCTCCGGCCATGTGGTGCTCTATGAAGCCGAGACCTCTTTCGTTCCGGAGATTAATGTGGAAAGAGACGGAACAGACGGATTGATTGTGCCATTTGGCGGCTTGATCCTCTACCGAAAGGCTGTAGTAGCCAGTGTAGGGGAGTGTTCCCCACAGGAACTCCGTCGGTGTGCCCTGCCGCTCGAACTGCCGCGCTTGGGATGCACCCACTTTGTACTCGTACTCGTCGTAAGACAAGATCAGATCGAGATCCACCTTTCCGAGCGCGCTGTCCCAATCGTCCCATTCCAACACGATCACAAAGGGGTCGCCTTCCTCTCCGTAAAAGCGGAGGCCGTTGCGGTCCCAAGCATCCACCGCGTCGGTAGTGAAGTCGTGCGCAAAATCGCCGTCTGAGTCGGAGAATTTGCCGCCGTAGAACATCTCTGTTCCGGTTCCGCTCGCCGAGTTTCCCGCAGCGAGGAACATGATAGTATCGGTTCCGCGGAAGATGCTGCTGACAGCACTGTTCAAAGGGCCGGTGCCGTCTGCATGACACGTCGGCGACATGAACCCGATTGAGCAAGAGATCGCGTCGACGCCCAATTGGTACGTAGCGAAGTCCATGGCCATGAGCCAACCGACGAGGCTCGACCCAGGTTCGAAGGTTATCAGGTACAGCTCGGCCTCTGGAGCCACATCCGCAGCGATGATCGCGCACGATGTTCCATGGGGATCGGTCTTGGCCACCTCGCCCACGTCCCAGAAGTACCGTCCCGGGATCTCGGGGTCAGGCCGAACCTTGTAGTACACGGCCGAGCTAGCCTGCAGGATCGGGTTGTCCGGATCGAAACCACTATCGATGATGGCGATCTTCGTTCCCTCTCCAGTATAGCCCAGACGATGAGCGGCGTCGGCTCCCATCGCCACCACTCCCTCGGTGTTGTAGTCGTAGGCGATGGGGCGGGTGGCAGCGCCGCATTGGAGATGAAATCGAGCGTTCCCACGCCCCGCTCCGGATCCGAATAGAGCGTCCCCGGAGCATCGACTAGTGCGAAATGTCCGTAGGAGCCGACCATCGAGTATCCAAGGTCACCCAGTAGTTCGGCCTGCTCGTTCGTTATTGGCTCGCCAGTGACAAAGAAGGCGGTGATCGCCTCAACGTCCTCCCCCGTTGCGCTCCTTTGCTCCATCTCCTTGACCTCCTCGAACAGGTCCCAGCTCATCTTCCCGGTGTCCGGGGGAGCAACCTGGCAGGTTGCCCCCAGCGCCATCCCACACACGACCACCATTGCGGCTACCAAGCTTTGTCGTTTCATCTTGTCTCACTCCTTATGGGGAATTCGTTGTTATCCACGGTTGCGTGACAGACTCGATCTCCTGAAGCCCGCACAACGCCGGAAGCAGATTCACCGGCACGTCCGCCTCCACAAAGTGGCCAAACGATCCTTTGACCGCGATCTTCTCAGACAACTCGGAGATCACACCCAGCAACTCTTCTGTCACACTCTCCGTTATCGTCATCACGACCGCGACCAGCGGAGGCTCATCATTCGGCCCCTGATCCTGCGATTGCCAAGCCGACCACGCGTCAACGAGTTCCGGACTGAGTTTGGAGAGCCAGGCATTCGCGCTGTCCGACTCTTCTCCCCAGTCCCCGAACAGCGAGAACGCTGCCCAGTAACGAGGGTGCGGGTAGCTGGCCAAGAGATCGAGTTGGGCCCGTTGCAGCGCCCGTACCTTGGACATCCCTTCTTCCAGGTATTCGTAGAACGCTATCATCAGCGGCTTGGTCGTCTCCGAGACGACCTTCCACAGGGTCGACAACACGGAAGGTGTCCCTGCACAGATGAAGGCCCGCGTCAGTCCGACGATCTCGTCTCCCGCAGTAAGCGTCGCCAGCAGGCGCTCGTCGAGCACCACGTCCTCATCTTCTCCCGCTCCTCCCACGGACCGCACTTGCGCCTTGGTATCCTCCAGCGCCGGCAGCAGCGTCTCACATGCACTCAGCGTCACCAGGTCGGTGTGAAGATCGAGACCGAACACCTCATAGGCGTATAGTTTCCCGTCGTTGTCCTCGGTTGGGGAGAGGAGGAGATAGGAGAACATCGGGTTGCCGGGGTTGAACAACCCGTGAGTCGACAACAGGAGCTGACTGGCCGAACTGGCACGGGCGAGGAGAACCTCCTCCGTGGCGGCGGTATCGACGTAGACCTCGCTCGGATCAAACAAGCCAGCAGCGGCTTGCGCCTCGTCCTGCGCCTCCGGGAGTCGCTGTAGACTCGGATCCTCTGCGGCGGGATCGGCAAGCGTGAGAAACAGCGAGTCGGGCACCACATCTTGTGCCAACGCCCGCGCGTACTTGAGGACGGTGAGGCTCGGTGAGTAGCTGAGGGCGTAGCGTTCGATGAGGTACTCGCCGCCGAAGAACGCAGGGCCCTTGCAGTTTTCACAGTCGAGTAGGGCACTGAATGGGAGATAGTAGAGCGG